>ERZ652168.288-NODE-288-length-15401-cov-17.0495_pt1 | contig 15401 bp, 20 predicted proteins | sample MGYA00514763_ERZ652168 | MGnify/ENA metagenome assembly ERZ652168
GACAGCTTAATGAAGTGCACCCATTTACGGCTGACCTCTACTTTCTTTCACACTATATCCTATTATTTATAATAATGAATTTAAAGGCGCTATTGCGGCAGATATTAACGTCGGGACGTTTGGAAATAAAATATCGGACATTACACAGTACTCCAGCATCTACTATGCTGTGATTTCCAGCGACGGAGTTGTCATATTTAACAGCAAAAATTCTGACAGGGTGGGAGAGAATTCACAGGATAACTTTACAGCAGAAGTCTATGCCCAAATAGAAGAGAATATGGCTGGCGGAGAGGCTTTTTCCATAGACAGCACTGCCGATGGAACAGATTTTACAAGATTCTATGCTCCTATCCAGGCGGGAAATGAAACCTGGTGGGCTGTCACAGTAATAGAAAAAAGTGAATTAAATGCTGCCGTACGCAATACATTAATTTTATTAATCGGAATTGTGCGCCCAGACAAGGGCGAGTAGTCTAGCAGGTGGAATGCCTGTCTGGTAAGGTCTAACCAACCGCCAGTAGCGAGTCTTGGGTGACTGCCAGTAATGGTAGTTGCTAAGCGTAGACAGCGAGAAAATAGAGAGTGTGATTGAGCCTCGAAATTTTGATATCTGGAAGGCTGACGTTTTAATTTCGACGGAAAGCAATACAAATCAATTCGCATTGGTGAGAAATGGTTCGCTTCTGCGGGGTCAAAGAGCACTTTATGTTTTACATTGTGACTATTCAGTCAACTGGGGAGAGCCTGTTGTTTCTTGTCATTGCAAGTATGGCAAACAACTGCAAAAGGGAGAATGCCAAAAGAACAGCAGGCAGTCGGATAGCTTCATAGTACTGAAGAAGTTGGGTAATGCCAATGGAGGGAAGGGAGCTACATAATAATGGTCTTTCTGAGGACACATCAACCGTACTCAGGGACGGAGGTATTGATGGAAACAAAATTGGAAAGAATAGCAGAAATATCGGCAAGTTCGCCGAGACCAGAGTTCACATCGTTGTATCATCTAATCAATAAAGAAATGCTTCTGCAATGTCACAAAGAATTAGACGGAAGTAAGGCAGTTGGTATGGATGAGATTACGAAGAGAGAATACGAGAGAAATCTGGAACAAAACATAGATGACTTGGTAGAAAGATTGAAAAGAAAATCATACAAACCACAGCCATCAATTAGGGTATATATCCCTAAAAGAAATTTCGACTTCAAAGCCTACTGCGTTGCCTATATGGTCAGCTCCCGTTACGGCGTGGATACCAGAGGTTTTAACTTTGACCGACTTCCCAAAGAGTATGCCGAAATGGAACCGCAGGACTTCAAGAGTGAGCTTGGCTCTATGCGTGATGTTTTAGGCGAGGTGCAGTCAGAAATGTATAAGAGTATGGAGAAGAACAAGCCTGCCAGAAACAAAGAGCAGGAACGGTAACGGGAGGTGCAGCCTATGAAAGAAGAACGATACCACATCGCCCTTGACAGGTACGATAAGAATATCGTTTTAAATGCTTTGAACACCCTGCGGAATCAGCAAGTACGGGAGGAACGCCCCACCGACCCTGTGGACGAGCTGATAGAAACGGTGGCTCACGCTCCTACACGAAAGGTAAGGGTTATGCCCTGCAAGTGCCGTGAGGAACGATAGTGACAAGAAAGCGAGCCTAATCCTTGCACTCTGCGGTATCGTTCCTATCGTGTGGTTCGCCCTGCTGACAGCACCTTTTGTCAGCGGAGGTCTGGTTGAGATAGTGCGAAACCTACCCAAAGCAATGAACAATCCGTTTTCCGTGACGGTATGTGAGGACAGCCTAAAAACTGTCTTTATTTTTTTGCTTGCTTACAGTATGGGTATTGGCATTTATCTCTCCACACGCAAGAACTACCGCAGGCGTGAGGAACACGGCTCGGCTAAATGGGGCAACGCAGGTGCTATCAACAAGAAATACCGTGATAAAGACCCGACGGAAAATAAGCTCTTGACTCAGAATGTCCGTATCGGTCTGGACGGGAAAAAGCACCGTCGAAATCTAAATATTTTAGTTTGCGGAGGTAGCGGAGCGGGAAAGACGAGGTTTTTCTGCAAGCCTAACGCTATGCAATGCAATACCTCTTTTGTGGTGCTTGACCCAAAGGGCGAAATCGTCCGTGACATTGGCGGTCTGCTTGAAAAGAAAGGCTATGAAGTGCGTGTACTTGACCTTATCAATATGCACCGCAGCCATTGTTACAATCCCTTTGTCTATCTGCGAAACGACAACGATGTGCAAAGGCTTGTAACCAATCTCTTTAAGGCGACCACGCCGAAAGGAAGCCAATCGCAAGACCCGTTCTGGGATACAGCGGCAAGTATGTTGTTACTGTCGTTGGTGTTTTATCTAAAATATGAAGCACCGCCAGAGGAGCAGAATTTTCCGATGGTAATGGAGCTTCTTCGTGCAGGCGAAGTCCGTGAGGACGACGACAGCTATGTAAGCCCTCTGGACGAACTGTTTGACCGTCTGGAAATGGTAAACCCAGAGCATATTGCCTTAAAGTATTACAGGGATTATCACTCTGGCTCTGCAAAGACCTTAAAGAGTATCCAGATAACCCTTGCGGCAAGGCTTGAAAAATTCAACTTGGAGAGCCTTGCTTCCTTGACTGCAACCGACGAGCTTGACCTGCCGAGTTTAGGTGAAAAGAAAGTCGCTTTGTTTGCTCTGATACCCGACAATGACACGAGCTTCAATTTTCTTGTGTCTATTTTATACACCCAGCTTTTCCAACAGCTTTTCTATCTTGCCGACCACAAGTACGGCGGAAGCCTGCCCGTGCATTGTCATTTCATAATGGACGAGTTTGCCAATGTTTCGCTGCCCGATGACTTCGATAAGATACTCTCGGTTATGCGTTCCAGAGGTGTGTCGGTCAGTATTATTTTGCAAAACTTGGCACAGCTTAAAGCTCTGTTTGAGAAGCAATGGGAAAGCATTGTCGGCAACTGCGATGAGTTTTTATATCTCGGCGGCAACGAGCAAAGCACCCACAAGTATGTGTCGGAGCTTTTGGGCAAGGAAACTATTGATACCAACACCTACGGAAAGAGTACAGGGCGAAGCGGTAACTATTCCACCAACTACCAAATATCGGGGCGTGATATGCCATAATTCATGGTGACGAGTTCAGTTGCCTTGAATAACAGATGAACAGGGACACGATCAACTGGATTCGGAGAAAAATCGAATACAGGAGGTCGCTATGGAGAAATTGAAAAAACATATTCACGATGACGGCAATGGTCTGGACTATGTTTTGGTCGGTGACTATTACATCCCCGATTTGCAGCTGCCAGAGGAAAGCCGTCCCATTGGTATTTGGGGACGGATGCACAAAGCCTATCTGGAGTTATACCATCCAGCCCGCTATGCTGATTTAATCCTGTCCGGTCAGCTTTGGACATATTTAGCAGATCTGAACGAACAGGCACAGAACCGGCTGGATTGTATCATTGCCCAGATGAAAGAAGCGGAAGGGATTACCGAAGAACTGAAATCTCAGGATCAGATGGCATGGGTCAGGGCAATGAACAGCATTCGTAACCGGGCAGAAGAAATCATTCGGTCTGAAATGATTTACCGCTGAGGTGTCAGTTTTTTGATTCAGCCAGTTCCACAATAATATTGCTCTGCCGGAGAAGCCAGCCTGAAAATTCCTTTGGGCTGGTTTCTTTCTTTTTCACAGCCTGTTTCCGCTGCAAGGCTTCTTTTTTGAAGGATTCAAAAGCAGCCAACATTTCTTCCAGACGGTCAACAGGAAAGCCGGGTGTTTTCTTTGCTTTATTGATTTTATTTCGCCAGTTCTGGCACTCGTTCTTGTAGAGCAGGTCATAATTGTTTTCTCTGGCTCGTTCATCAAACTCACGCTTGTTCTGGAGGGACTGTTTTTTACGACACTTATCACTGCAAAGCTCATACCGCTGGCTCTTGGCAAGGAATACTTTCCCGCAGATTTTGCATTTTCGGAAATAGAGTCCCCAATCGTTCAGACGGTTCAGATAATAAATGATCAGCGGATACAGGGATGAATAGGCAGCAACACATTCCATTTTCCGTTTGCTGTCCGGATACCAGAGGTCAAGCCGAGTATCTTCCTGCGGTGCAGAACCATAAATATGCGTGGAAATATCCAGGCGCTTTGGCTTCCCAGTGTCCTCGTCAAAGTCAAGGGGCGGGTTTCCCATAAATAAGGCAGTGAAGCCATTCATCTTTCCCATAAAACGCTCACAGGCAGACTCCCGATCTCTTGGTTCTCTTGCCTTCAAATATTCATTCCAGATACGGAGTGCCACATACATTCTCACCGGGTCATCGGTGAGATATTTTTTTGCCAGAAAATCACCGGAAGCCTGTTCCAGTCCCGGCTGCTTCCAACGGTTAGAGTGCAGGGCTTCTCTCAGCGGCATCAGACCCAAGCGATTCCATTCGCCATCCGGGTCATGCTCAAAGGCTGACAGCATAGTCCCTAACGGGCGTGCAACATCACACAGCACATCTGCATCGGTATATCCCTGTAAACGAAACCGGATTTGCAGTTCTTCTCCAATCAAAATACGCTCTTTCATTTTCTGCCTGTCCAGCGTCAGCACCAGCAGAATACGGTCATAAAGCGGTTCGTGCCGTATAAATTCAAAGTCCATGCCATTCCCTCCCGTTGGTTTATGGTAATTATATAATATGATTATATCTATTACACTTATGGTACTGCAAAGCTATTGTTTTGTCAAGTTTATAGCGATATGATGACGGCAGATGGTAATTTCGTTCCATCGTGTACTTTGACAACAGAATGACCGTCTGAACCGAGATAAACCGCCATAACCTCTCCAAAAACGGAGGGCGAGCGCATTGAGAAATCAGTGACTCATGTATGTCGAGCAGGGCAGCATGAAGGAAACGGAACAGGTAGAACGGCAAATATGCGGAAAATGAAATGTTAAGAAATTCAAATAAAGGAGGAACACCGATATGAAAGAAAAAACGAAATGGAACAACTATGATGCGCTGCCCCTAATTCTGGATGTTACAGATATTCAGCATATCATGGGGATTTCCAGAGCCAGCGCCTATGAGCTGGTACACACGCCGGGATTTCCGGCGGTGCGTAGCGGCAGGCTGATTAAGATCAGCAAGAAAGCTTTCTTCAACTGGCTGGACAGCGGCGGAAATTCGCACGAGAACGAAAAAGGAAGGACGGTGTAACCATGAAATTGAGTATTCAAGAAAAGAAAATTCTTTACGCCTACGCCTGTCCCAACCATCATAACACTGTGACAAGACTGAAATGGCTGACAGCATTGACTGTTGACCCGGAAGCGAAAGGTCAGATTCTTCATCTGACCCGTAAAATTGAGGCAGAGATAGATGAAAGCTGGTATGACAGCTTCTATCGCTGCCTGCGTATGGAGATGGATGAGTATTATCAGCTCAAGTACCGCCTGCGTGTGCTGCAAGCAAACACTGATTATGAGGAGGAACTGTATGATGAAGCTGTCTAAGTATGAAAAAGAAACCATTATCAACTGGAATGAGGGCGAAACGATTGCCAGTATTTACACTTTTAATGCCAGCTTGAAACGCAGACTGGAGGATTTCAGCCGGAAGTATCCCCTGCTGTGCCGCTTGGAGAGTAGTACACCGGAAGGCAGCGTGACCTATGTGCTGGATAAGTCCCGCCTTTCGATCCGGCTGGTACCGCCGTACAGCGAAGAACGGCTTGCAGCTGCAAGGGAGTACGCAAAAGAGCATGGCTTTCAGGTTATCCAGACAGAAGAAAAAATTGCCTGAAATGAGGGCGATTTACGAAAAAACACCGGGTCTGCACCCGCTGCTTTGACCGGCAATTCCCGCAGACGTATTCCGTATCCACTTCCCGTCTATGGGCGTAAACGTGCGGATACGGAGCCGGTGAAACTGGCAAAACCGCTTCTGCGGTGGAAGCCAGCTTCGCCGGTGCGGGAGTACAGAGGGATGCAATCCCTTTGTGCCGGGTACAGGGGCGCAGCACCCTGTTGGGGTCAAGGGGCAAAGCCCATTGGCAGGTTAAGGGCGGCAGCCATTATCGGGTCAAGGACGAAGTGCCTTGGCGGGTTGAGGGCGGCAGTCCCATCGGGTCAAGGGTGAAACGCCTTGCTCAGGGAAAGTTGATGCCAGCGTCAACTTGTACTGGGTATATTACCTGACGCAAAACTTCGCAGGTCTGGCGACTTTGCCGCCCTCCCCAGCCCGGAATATCTTTGCAGGAAGGAGGAAAAATGTTTGAAATTAACAAGGCACAATGGACGATCCGGGAAGCATGGCACTTACAATCCCCGGCACAATGACCGCCGGTTCGATGTAGAAAACAGCGAACACATTGACGCTGAGCGTGCCAGACAAAATGTGTACTGGGACTGTTACCGAGGCTTTACTACCCACGATTTTCGGGAAAACCCGGATCAGCCGGATTTCAGCTTTGAGGAAATTGAACGGATGTATTACTACGAGCATTATGCCGACCATGTCAATGCCCAGAATACCCGAAACGAGAAAACCCGGCACATTGAGCGCAACCGCACTGTGGATGATCTTTTGAAAAATAACAAGACTTGTCCGGAAGAAAGCATCTACCAGATCGGCACTATGGAAGAATCCGTTCCACCGGAGACTCTGGCGCTCATCGTCAGTGAATTTTATGAGGAATTTGAAAACCGTTTCGGTTCGCATATCCACATTCTGGACTGGGCGCTCCATCTGGATGAGGGGACGCTACACATCCATGAGCGCCATGTATTTGACTGTGAAAATCGGTACGGAGAATTATGTCCCCAACAGGAAAAGGCACTGGAGGAACTGGGTATCCCTCTCCCTAAACCGGAGCAGCCAAAAGGAAAGCACAACAACCGAAAACAGACTTTCGATGCGGTCTGCCGGACGATCCTGTTTAATATTGCCAAACGGCATGGGCTGCATCTGGAACAAGAGCCGTCCTATGGCGGGCGTGATTATCTGGAAAAGCAGGATTATATCCTGATGAAGCAAAAGGAACAGCTGGCAGCTCAGGAACAGAAGCTGGAAGAACTGACGCTTAAAATTGAGGATGTGGACAATCTGATTGATGAGGTGTCCAGCATTGCTTATGACAAGGCGGTGGAACTGGTAACAGACGAGGTAAAAACCATGACCCATCAGGAAGATATTGATATGATCGAGGACACCAAAGCATGGCTGCAATCCCCGGAGCGAAAAGCGCCCACGAAAGAACGGGACTATGCGGTGGCAAGACTGGATGGTGTGATTGGGAAAATCAAAAAGGCCATGCAGTCCACACTGGAAAAAGTGAAGGTTACATTGCTTCATGCAGATAAGAAAAAGGCTGTCACAGAAGAAATCAAGAAACAGACAAAGCCTTCCATTGTGGAAGCGCTGCGCCGAGGAATGGAGGAGCAACGGAAAAAAGACAGTGAAAAGCAGGCACAGGAGAAACAGAAAAAACAGGATATGGAACTTTGACAGGCATCTGATTTTGAAAGAAATTTGGTGCCTTTTATTTTGGACTGGAGGTACGAAAATTGAATTTATTTGAAGCAGTCAAGCAGTCTGTCACAACAAGGCAGGCTGCTTTCGCTTATGGAATTTCAGTAGGACGCAACGGGATGGTTTGTTGCCCGTTTCACGATGACAGGCATCCCAGCATGAAGGTGGACAGACGGTTCCATTGTTTTGCCTGTCAGGCAGATGGAGATGTGATTGATTTCACTTCCCGTCTTTTTGGACTAAGCAGTAAAGAAGCTGCCTTAAAGCTGGCGGGGGACTTCTCAATCAGCTTTGACCGCAAAGGCCACGATCCGCCACAAAAGAGAATAATCAAAAGAAAAATCAGCGATGAAATGCGATACCGACAGGCGGAACAGAAATGCTTTCGGGTGCTGTGTGATTACCTGCATTTGTTGGAACGATGGAAAGAAGAATATGCGCCCAAACAGCCGGAGGATGACTGGAATCCTTTATTTGTGGAGGCTCTGCACAGGCATCCATATATCGAATATCTACTGGATCTTCTTCTGTCTGCCAGCATAGAAGAACGAGCTTTTGTAGTTGCTGAGTATGGAAAAGAGGTGAAGAAAATTGAACAGCGAATATCAGAGTTTATCGCCAGCCACCCAGCAGGCTGTGATGAGCGCAGCGGAAGCCATAGCACCGGAACAGAGCGTTGATGAGGTACGACAAAGCCTTTCTGTTACCGACAAGGGAAAAACCGCCAATACCATCGACAACTGCCGGATTGTGTTCTGCTGTGATCCACTCCTGCGGGATGCCATCCGGCTTAATCTCTTGACAGACAGGGTAGATATTGTGCAGGACTTGGGCTGGCGCAGGAACACCAGCGCCCTGACGGATACCGATGTGAAATATCTTCTCCTCTATTTTGAGAAAAATTATGAGCTGACCAGTGAGAAAAAGATTACGGCTGCACTTTCCATCGTAGCAAACGAACACTGTTACCATCCGATTCAGGATGTGCTGAACAGCCTTGTCTGGGACGGAACACCACGCATACGATCCTGTCTGCATCATTTTCTTGGTGCTGATGAAAGCGACTATGTGGAAGAAATGCTGAAACATTTCCTGCTGGGCGCTATACGCCGGGTATTCCGTCCGGGTTCCAAATATGAGGAAATGCTTTGTTTGGTGGGCGGTCAGGGTGCCGGGAAGTCTACCTTCTTCCGACTGCTGGCGATCCGGGACGAATGGTTTTCTGATGACTTAAAGAAACTGGATGATGACCGGGTATTTCAAAAACTGCAAGGTCACTGGATTATTGAGATGTCGGAGATGCTTGCCACCAGCAACGCAAAGAGCATTGAAGAAATCCGTTCCTTTATCAGCCGACAGAAGGAAACCTACCGGACACCTTATGAATCTCAGCCTAAAGACCGGCTTCGGCAGTGTGTGTTCGGTGGTTCCTCGAATACGCTGGACTTCCTGCCATTGGATCGAGCCGGGAACCGGCGCTTTCTCCCGATCATGATTTACCCGGAGAATGCAGAGATTCACATTTTGGAGGATGAGGATGCTTCCAGAGCGTATCTTTTGCAGATGTGGGCAGAAGCTATGAGTATTTACCGCAGCGGCAAATATTCTATGAAATTCAGCAAGTCCATACAGCGTCAACTGGTGGAGGTGCAGAAAGACTTCATGCCGGAGGACACCGAAGCCGGACAGATACAGGGTTTTCTGGAACATTACACCGGGAATATCGTCTGCTCCAAACAGCTGTTCAAAGAGGCACTGGGACACACATTTGATGAACCGAAGCGGTGGCAGCTCCACAATATTAACGAGATTATGAACACGGTCGTGACCGGTTGGAAGCCTTTTTCTAACCCACGGATGTTTGCCGGTTATGGCAGGCAAAAGGGTTGGGAACGGGACACTTCCGGCAACGAACTGCCCGGCAACGAAGGTGGATTTGTGGAACTGAGTGAAGAAGAATGCCGTCAGCTGGAACTTCCGCAGGAGTGGATTGCCTGACAAGGACGGTCTGTTGCCGGGATAGTTGCCAGTTGGTTGCCGGGTTCGTTGCTGATAAATTTATGGTTTTGATATGGAAAAAGCCCGTAAATAAAGGATTTTTATTATCTATCTATGTTTCCGGCAACGAAAGCAACGAGATTTTACAAGAAAATTTGAAAAGTAAGAAATCAGGGTCAGACGATAGTTTACAGGTTTTTTGATGTCCGTTGCCGGACTTCGTTGCCACAGCTACCGTCTGATCCCCTATTCTATGGAGGTAGCCTATGGAGAAAAACAAGAAGCAGAATAAAAAAGTCCAGTTTGTAGTGGTTCGTGAGTTTTCTGGGGACAAAACCATGCGGGAAGCCTTTGAGCAGCTGATCGAGCGTCAGACCTGCGAACACTTCGAGGAATGGTTAGAGCATCAGGAAATGGCACGAAAAGCGGCGTAAAGCAGTTGAATCATGGACAGGGGCATGGTATTATAATGGTATCGTGTCCCTGTTCATAGAAGGAGAACACTATGAGCAGGAAAAAACAAGTGAATCAGAAAATCACAGCTCTTTATTGCCGTATCTCTTTGGAGGATGGCGGCGATAATGAGAGCATGAGCATCAGCAACCAGAAACTTATGCTCCGGGACTTTGCCGAAAAAAACGGAATGTTCCAGTATGAGTATTATGTGGATGACGGTTATACAGGCCGCAACTTTGTTGAGGTAAGATAACGATACCTTTTTTGCAGAGGGTGTTATCTTACCTCTTTTTGATGTATGTTAGATAGCATAACTCTTTACGTCGGCTCCTATCTGTCTGAAATAGGAGATACTTTCGGTAGGCTTGTCACCTGTATCAACTCTGCCGACAAAGCTATAAAAGATTTCGATTTTGCGGGTGTTCGTTTCCTTATCCAGTTCGTGAATAAGAATACGGTCAATAAATTCATGGACGTTTTCGTAGGTCAGTTCTTCAATCGCTGTGTATCTGCGTACCAGTGCGACAAACCTTTTTACGTCCGCGCTGCGCTCGGTGGCGTTGTCGATTTCCTGTGACAGCTCCGCAATCCTCCGGGTCAGCGTCTTTTTTTCTTCATCATAGCCGGAAGTCAGAAAAGCAAATTGTTCATCTGAAAGTTTCCCTAAAGCGTTGTCCTCGTAGAGCTTGCGGAATAAGATGTTCAGCTCGTTAATACGGTTCTGCGCCTTGTCAAGCTCTTTCCGCTGCTGTGTCAGCGTCTTTTGTACTGCCTTTGCGCTGCACTCGTTGGCTGTTTCGATAAACTCCTGTTCATGCTCTTTCACATAAGACGTTACTCGCTGCAAGTCTGCAAGGACAAGTTCTTTCAATACGCTTTTGCGGATATAATGCGTAGTGCAGAGCATATCATTTCTTGCCCGGTTGCGGTAGTTGCCGCAAGTGTAGGCGTGTTTCCGTTCAAGCGTCCCGGCTCCGCGTACTGCATACATTTTGTAGCCGCAGTCCCCGCAAAAGAGCAGCCCGGAAAACAGGTCAATTTCATCAACCTTTGTCGGGCGTTGCCGGGTGGCAATCCGCTTCTGTGCAAGTTCAAAGGTTTCTTCATCAATCAAAGGTTCGTGAGTGTTGGGGAAGAAATACCTTTTTTCCTCCGGGTTCTTTTTCGTCTTTTTCGACTTATAAGATACCTTGTAGGTTTTCCCGGTTATGGTATGCCCTAAATATTCTTTCCTTGTCAGAATGTCGTACAGCGTCTTATCCGGCCAGTTGTACCATGCGTTGAGCTGTGGGCGGGGGTGGCGTTTGCTCCCTGTCCTGCGGTAGCGCAGTTCCCCGACGGTCAGTATTTCATTGTCCCGCAGCCAGTTCTGGATTTCACACATACGGTCGCCCCGTACATACATTGCAAAAATCTGTTTTACGACGTGCGCCGTTTCCGGGTCGGGTATCAGATGATTGCGGTTATCCGGGTCGATAAGGTAGCCGTAAGGAGCTTCGCCGTTGACGCGCTCGCCTTTCTGCGCCTTTGCCTGTTTGACAGCCCGGATTTTCTTTGAGGTGTCGCGGGCGTAAAACTCGTTGAACCAGTTCCGCAGAGGGGTAAACTCGTTATCTTCCCTTGCTGTGTCTACACCGTCGTTAATGGCAATGTAGCGCACTTCATATTCGGGAAAGACAATCTCTATCAGCTCCCCGGTTTTCAGATAATTACGTCCCAGACGGGAAAGGTCTTTTGTTATGACGGTCGCCACGTTCCCGGCTTCAACCTCATGCAGCATGGCTTGAAGCCCCTCACGCTCAAAGCTCACGCCGGAAAATCCGTCGTCTACGAAAAAGCGCGTGTTGAAAAAGTGGTGTTCGTCAGCATACTTTTGTAAAATCAGTTTTTGGTTCTGTATGCTCTCGCTTTCCCCGGCTTGCATATCTTCCTGGCTCAATCTGCAATATAAAGCGGTAATCTTGTCTGTCTGTAACATTTTGTCCTCCTTTCCGACGACAGACAAGCATGGTATTTGTACTGTCTATATTATACCACATACCGCTGCCTGTGTCATGTATAAAATGTGAAGAAACGCCCTATTTCCGGGCGTTTGCGGGGTTCAGTTCCATGTCTTTGCGAATGAGTTTTTTTATCTTTTTATCCAGTGTGTCCGTTGCGCGTTCACTTGCGGACGAACATACAAGGTAAGTAACTTTTCCTATTTTATGCTCCGTTGTGGTAACGGGCGTTTGGTTTTGCGTCAAAGAAAATCCCCCTTTCTTTCGCAAACATATAATATAGTCTATGAATAGCAGCAAGTCCACTATTCAATAAAACAAAGGCTTTAATCGGACGGTTATTAGCATAACCTCATGGGAATTTCACCCCGGCATGGTTCTCATGCCGCCCTACCCATTGCCTGCGACGCTCTTAACGCTCGGACTGTGGCTGTAAGGAAGTATCATTGTATATTCTGCGTGTCGTCGCCCGCAAGCCGCTACACTTGCTTTCCGGCGCGGTGTTGGTCGCTCGGCTGTCCGGGCGGGGATAACCTCACCCGGATAGCGTCATGGCGCACCCGCCGTATGGCTCGGCGCAAAAGGAACGTATCCGATTTGCCCTATGCTGCGCCGCCGTTATCTTGCGCCGCTTTCTTTGTCAAGGTTCAGAATGGCTTTGCTGCCGCGTCAGCAGCGGAACGGAAAAGGGGGAGAGAGAAAGCGTCCCGCCGCCGCTGCGGTTTATTCCTCTGCCTTAAAGGTGAGGACAGCCATCATCAGTTTTGCTTGCAGCCGTTCCCGAATGTCGTGGTCTACGCCAAAATAGACGTTCCCGCGCTCGTCGTACAGCTTCCGCATGGAGAGGCGGGCTATGTAGCCGCTGAAATGCTGCAAGACAATCTTCATGGCGTCCGGGTCGCCCTTTGTCGCTGCCACAATGACAGGATAAGGAACAAGGGCATTTTCCGGGTAGCCGGGTTCGTTACCATTCGTCCCATTCATCAGCATTTTCCTCCAGATATTTTCTTAATTTCTCAAAAGAGCTTGTCCGCCTGTACTGTATCGTGCTTCTCGACGTGTTGAACAGCTCCGCAATCTCGGTATCGTTCATTCCCTCGAAGTAATACAGCAATATGGCTTTGCGCTTTTCTTCCGGCAAAGTACGGATTGCTTCAAGAAGCAGCTTTGGCGTGATTTTCTTCCCGGCTTTCTCAAAGACGGTTTCGGCGGCTTCACGTTTGAAATATTCATCAAACGTATGAAGCTGCCGCGCTTCGTCTAAGGTCATGTCGGAAAAGGTCACTTCCTTTGCCTTGTGTCTGCGAAGTTCTCTATGGGTGTCGCAAGCTTCATTGTGCAATACCGTATTACAAAACTTCTGAAAAGCACACTGTTTGTAAAACTCCCTGCTATTAGGTTCCACATTCTCACCTCCTTTCTCGTTGGAAAGTTGGTGGTGCTTCCCCCCTTTTCGCGGGGCAATACGGCGTTTTTCAAAAACGCCGAAGATTTTTTGAAATTTCTTCAAAAATTTTTTGAACGTACAAAATGCGCCCGTCCGAAAAGCCCGGACGGGCGCATAGGCATTGTAAGCAGTATCCAGATGATTAGACAGTTCATATATATAAGCGTAGTTTCCCCCGGTGGTGGGCGGGCTTTTTTTGATAAGTCAATAACTGTCGGATTTTGTCGATATGCTTTTTGCTTCATGGCGGCTACCTCCTTTAGCCGCCGATTTCAACAGTGATACCGCGTCATTTCATTAGAAGATAAAAAGAAACGGCGGCTTTGATTTTTCAAAGCTGCTGCGGAAATCAAAGAACGACAAGCAACAGTTCTGATTTTGCTCCAATATGGTTATTAGGGGCACAAATTAAAATCAAAAAAGAGCCGATAACAGCAGTATTTCAAACTGCATATTATCGGCTCTGCGTCTGTGCGTCTGGCTCTTTTAATTAAATTATTTCTGTTGTTTTTTGGCTTTATTATATGTATTAGCTAACTGTCCACAAGCTGCTTTAATCTCTCTACCATGAGAAACTCTCATGGTAACTTCAAGTCCTGTTTGCTCTAATTGATGTTTGAACGCAACCATTTCTTGTTTTTGTGGTGCTCTAATTTTTGAATTACTCGTCGGGTTGTATTGCAGCACGTTAATCATAACATTTTTGCCCTTAAACCATTTTGCAAGTTGCCTTATATCTGAGGAACGGTCATTTATACCTGGTAAAAGCAAATACGCAAATACCACTTTTCGATTATGCCTTTGAGAATAGGACAATGCTTGCTTAACAACATCTTCAATAGCGTACATGTGCATATGAGGAATGATACAGTTTCTCGCAGCCTGTGTTGCTGCATGTAAAGATATTGTCAACTGAATTTTTAGATGTTCTTCGCGCAATTTTTTTAATTGATTAACTGGACCAACTGTTGATACGGTAATGCCGTCGGTTGGAAAGTTAAGTCCATTTCTATCTCGAAGAATATGGATTGCTGCAATCAAGTTGTCGTAATTGAATAAAGGTTCTCCCATTCCCATAAAAACGATACGATTTACTTTTTGACGTATCAATACAACCTGCTGCACAATTTCAGACGGTGTTAGATTACGAACAAAACCATTGCGTCCGGACTCACAAAAAATACAGCCAACAGAACAACCAACTTGCGTACTTACGCAAACAGTCCCACCATCTCGCCGTTTAATAAAAACCGTTTCAATATACCTGTTATCTTTCAATTCATAAACATACTTTTCAGTATCGCTACTTTTATAGACTTTTTTTGTTGATATTGATAGATTTTCTTTGTGAAATGGCTGTTTATACAATTCCGTATATAAGGCTCTTGCTTTATCCTCTCCAATTACTTCCGACATTTCTTTGTAAGTAAATCCGTATGGGTCATTCAATATTTCCGTAGGTGTACTTTTAGGTAAGTGTTTCATTTAAATATCCTTCCTTTTCAAAATTAAAAAGTTTGTTTTTCAGAGTTTTTGATTATGATTTCTAGTTTTTCAACATCAACGATATGCGTTAATTTACATTTAGGGCAGAAAAGAGGAAAATTTCTTAATACCGTATTATAAAATACTTGAACCCTCGTCTTTCCGTTACAAATTGGACATTTTATCCAATATTTTTCAAGCATAATATTTCTCCTTTTGCGCAAAAAAATGCAGGTCAATTCTCAACATGAGCATTGACCTGCATTTATACATATAATACTACAACAAAATTAAGGCATAGTTTTTATACTATGTCTATACGTCGTTAGTTTTGTTGTATAGCATACGCAAAATAAGCATGACAAAAAAGCCCATATTGAAAATGGGAAAAATCTTTTTTGATTTCAATGCTTATCGAATACGCATGCTATGTAACATAAACATTCCCCCCCCCTGTCTCTTATACACATC
>ERZ652168.289-NODE-289-length-15359-cov-5.47027_pt1 | contig 15359 bp, 8 predicted proteins | sample MGYA00514763_ERZ652168 | MGnify/ENA metagenome assembly ERZ652168
GGCATCACCAGCAGGGTGAGCAGCATAATACCACCGAGGGTCAGGGCCAGAGTGACGTCCAGCACGCTCAACCCTACGGTGACGACCAGGATCACCACCAGCGCGCCTACCAGCGGTGATATGACGCGCAAATAGAGATGATCCAGGGTATCGACATCTGCAACCACCCGGTTAAGCAGCTCGCCCTGACGAAAACGCGCCAGCCCGGCGGGGGAGAGCGGCAGCAGCTTACTGAAGGTAAAGACCCGCAGGTGTTGCAGAACGCGGAAGGTGGCGTCATGGCTGACCAGACGCTCAAAGTAGCGGCCCGCGGTGCGAATAATCGCCGCGCCGCGCACGCCCGCGGCGGGCAGCATATAGTTAAAGCTGTAGATGCCCGCCACGCCAACGACGGCTGATGCCGACAGGAACCAGCCGGATAGCGTTAATAAGCCAATGCTGGCCAGCAGCGTCACGATCGCCAGCACGATACCGAGCAGCAACAGCCATTTGTGTCGTTTGTACAGCGCCAGGTAAGGCCATAATGCGCGCATTTAAATCTCCTCCTGACGATGAGCGAGCAGGGTCGCGAAGGGGCCGCCAGCGGCCGCCAGCTGCGAATAGCTGCCTTGCTCAACAATTCGACCATCCTGCATAACCCAGATCGCATCCCAGTTCGCCAGTCCTTCCAACTGATGGGTAACCATTAACGTGGTTTGCTGCGTTGATGCATTGGTCAGCGCCTGCATCACGCGCTGTTCGCTATGCGCGTCAAGGCTGGCGGCAGGCTCATCAAGTAGCAGCAGACGACAGGGCACCAGCAGCGCTCGTGCGACGGCGACGCGCTGAGCCTGCCCGACCGACAGCCGGCCGGCCTGATCGCCAACAGGCGTATTAATACCCTGCGGCAGAAGAGAGACGAACTCGCTAACCCAGGCTTTATCCAGCGCAAGCTGCAGCTGCGCTTCGGTGGCTTCAGGGCAGGACAGCAGGACGTTTTCGCGCAGCGTCGCCGCGGGCAGCTGCGGATTTTGCCCGACCCAGCTCAGGAGACGACGCCAGCGGTCGGCATCCAGACTCTTTAACTCGACGCCATTGACCTTGAGCGAGCCGTCATAGGGAAGAAAACCCGTTAACGTATTCAGTAGCGAGCTTTTGCCCGAGCCGCTTTGCCCAACCAGCACCACGCGTTCACCGGCGCGCAGGGAAAAATTCAGCGGCCCGGCCAGCACTTTCCCTTCGGGAGACTTAATCAGCAGGTCGCGAGCTTCAAGGCTTACCGTTTCATCATCTTTTAATGCCTTTTCCCCACGCTCTGCCTGCGCCAGCGGCGCTTCCATAAAGGTCTTCAGGCTGTCGGCGGCGCCAATAGCCTGCGCTTTCGCATGATAAAAGGTGCCTAAATCGCGCAGTGGCTGGAAAAACTCAGGAGCCAGAATCAGGGCGAGGAAACCGGACATCAACGTCACCCCGGCGCCGTAATGGCCAAAGTTGAGCTCTCCCAGATAGGAAAAACCAAAGTAAACGGCGACCAGCGCAATCGACAGCGAGGTGAAAAACTCCAGGACACCGGAGGAGAGAAACGCCAGGCGCAGCACTTCCATTGTCCGCTGGCGGAAATCCTGCGAGGCCTCGCGTATGTTGTCCGTCTCCGCTTCGCCGCGATGAAAAATACGCAGCGTTTCCATACCGCGCAGGCGATCGAGAAAATGGCCGCTTAAACGCGCCAGAGCGAGAAAGTTGCGGCGGTTGGCATCAGCCGCGCCCATTCCCACCAGCGCCATAAACAGCGGAATAAGCGGTGCGGTACCCAGCAGAATCAGCGCCGCGGCCCAGTTGATGGGGAAAATCGTAATAACAATCAGCAACGGTACAGAGGCGGCCAGCGTCATCTGCGGCAAATAGCGAGCATAGTAGTCATGCATGTCGTCGATCTGCTCAAGGATCAGCGTGGCCCAGCTACCCGCAGGTTTGCCCTGTATCCACGCCGGTCCCGCCTGCTGTAAACGATCCAGAACCTGACGGCGGATCTCAAGGCGGATATGTTGACCGGCCTGAAAACCCACTCTTTCACGCAGCCAGACCACCCAGGCGCGCAGCACAAAGACCAGCACCAGTAGCGTAAAGGGCAGCAGCAGCGCCGTCGCGGGGATATTTTCCATAATCATGCGATGGAGGATCCTCGCCAGGAACCAGGCCTGGGCGACGATCAACAGGCCGCTAACGACGCCCAATACGCGGGAAATCATCAACCAGCGACGGGAGATAATGCTTTGATCTTTTAACCAACGGGTTAACTCTTGTTGACGGGTTTTATTCATTGCGCGCTTAGCAGGTGTAGTTATGAGTTTTTTGGGCACGGCAATGTTACAACGAGGCAAAAATAAAGGCGACTTTTCGTCGCCTTCTTTACCTTTGTTACTGACTTGTAAAGATTATTTGCAAGCGTCGGCTAAACCATCCAGATAGCGCTCCGCGTCCAGCGCCGCCATGCAGCCGGTACCCGCAGAAGTAATCGCCTGACGGTAGATATGATCCATCACGTCGCCGGCGGCGAAGACGCCCGGGATGCTGGTCTGGGTAGCGTTGCCGTGGATGCCGGACTGGACTTTAATGTAGCCGTTTTCCAGCTCCAGCTGACCGGCGAAAATTGCCGTGTTCGGGCTGTGGCCGATAGCCACGAACAGCCCCGCAACTTCGAGGGATTCAACGTTATCCGCATTCTGGGTATCGCGCAGACGCAAGCCGCTTACGCCCATCTGGTCGCCGGTCACTTCTTCCAGCGTACGGTGGGTGTGCAGCACGATATTGCCGCTCTCCACTTTGTCCATCAGGCGTTTGATAAGGATTTTTTCCGCGCGGAAGCCGTCACGACGGTGGATCAAATGCACTTCGGAAGCGATGTTAGACAGGTACAGCGCCTCTTCGACGGCCGTATTGCCGCCGCCGATGACGGCAACCTTCTGGTTACGATAGAAGAAACCGTCGCAGGTCGCGCAGGCAGACACGCCGCGGCCCTTAAACGCTTCTTCCGAGGGAAGACCCAGATAGCGTGCTGAAGCGCCGGTGGCAATAATCAGGGCATCGCAGGTGTATTCGCCGCTGTCGCCGACCAGACGGAACGGACGGTTTTGCAGGTCGACGCTGTTGATATGATCGAAAATAATTTCGGTTTCAAATTTGGTGGCATGTTCATGCATGCGCTCCATCAGCAGCGGTCCGGTCAGATCGTTAGGATCGCCTGGCCAGTTTTCCACTTCCGTGGTGGTGGTCAGCTGACCGCCTTTTTCCATTCCGGTAATCAGTACCGGCTGCAGATTTGCGCGCGCTGCGTAGACCGCAGCGGTGTATCCCGCAGGTCCAGAACCAAGAATAAGCAGTTTACTGTGTTTGGCCGTGCCCATGAGATCCTCATAATTTATTGGCATACATGAGCTGGATTGTAGGGAATTTGTGGACGTAAAAAAAGAGCGCGGCGGTTTTGTTAACGATATGTGCAATAGAAGCTGCCGATTAATCGGCGATTTAACGAACGAAGAATATAACTAATTCTACTGTTAGCGAGACAATTATAAGAGGAAAACATGAGAATCAACCGGGGAGGATTATGAATATCTGGCATCTTGTACTAAAAATCGATGTTTTGCTTTGACAATCCCCTGTGCTTTTGCGAAAACATTCATGGAAGAAGAAAAGCAGTGTTTCGCGTGTGGCGAATTTTCATGCACGCAAATGCCATTTTTATCCGGGTTAGCGAAATCTACGCATGGTGTGGACAGACGCCATGCGTGATGTCGGTGACTGCCGTCAGGCAACGGGCTTCTCACGTACCCCTGGTTTACCCAACGTCGTACGGGTGATAACAGGATGGACTCTGGCAGTGAAGGCTCAGAGTCGGAACAGGAGTAGGGAAGGAATACAGAGAGACAATAATAATGGTAGATAGCAAGAAGCGCCCTGGCAAAGATCTCGACCGCATTGATCGTAATATTTTGAATGAATTGCAAAAAGACGGGCGTATTTCCAACGTCGAGCTTTCTAAACGGGTGGGACTTTCTCCGACGCCTTGCCTTGAGCGCGTGCGTCGACTGGAAAGACAGGGTTTTATTCAGGGCTATACAGCGCTGCTCAACCCGCACTATCTGGATGCATCACTTCTGGTATTTGTTGAGATTACTCTGAATCGTGGCGCGCCGGATGTGTTTGAGCAATTTAACTCCGCTGTGCAAAAACTTGAAGAAATTCAAGAGTGTCATCTGGTTTCCGGGGATTTTGACTACCTGTTGAAAACCCGCGTACCGGATATGTCAGCGTATCGTAAATTACTGGGCGAGACCTTGCTGCGCCTGCCGGGCGTAAATGACACCCGTACCTATGTGGTAATGGAAGAAGTCAAGCAGAGTAATCGTCTGGTAATCAAGACGCGCTAACACGGAACAGGTGCAAAATCGATGTAGTTTGATTACACTCCTGTTAATCCATACAGCAACAGTGCCGGGGAGACCCGGCACTGTTGTCCGTTTTAGCCGAAGGCAGGAAACAGCCTGATACCTGGAGAGCCTTTCTTGAGCCAGGAATACACTGAAGACAAAGAAGTCAAATTCACAAAGCTGAGTAGCGGACGCCGGCTCCTTGAGGCGTTACTCATTCTTTGCTCCCTTTTTGCCATCTGGTTGATGGCGGCCTTACTCAGCTTTAATCCCTCGGATCCTAGCTGGTCGCAAACGGCGTGGCATGAGCCTATTCACAACATAGGCGGGACGCCGGGAGCCTGGCTTGCCGATACGCTATTTTTTATTTTTGGCGTAATGGCCTATACCATTCCGGTCATCATTATCGGCGGCTGCTGGTTTGCCTGGCGTCATCAAGAAAACGACGAGTACATCGACTATTTCGCCGTCTCGCTGCGTTTAATTGGCGCGCTGGCGCTGATCCTCACTTCCTGCGGTCTGGCGGCAATCAACGCTGATGATATCTGGTATTTCGCCTCCGGCGGCGTGATCGGCAGTCTGTTGAGCACCACCCTGCAACCGCTGCTGCACAGCAGCGGCGGCACAATCGCGCTGCTCTGCATCTGGGCGGCAGGACTGACGCTATTTACCGGCTGGTCCTGGGTTAGCATTGCTGAAAAACTCGGCGGTGCGATTCTTTCTATTCTCACGTTTGCCAGCAACCGTACCCGTCGTGACGATACCTGGGTTGATGAAGGGGAATATGAAGATGATGAAGAAGAATATGAAGATGATGAACCCGCGAAGCCGCAGGGTTCTCGACGCGCGCGAATTTTACGCAGCGCCTTAGCTCGCCGCCAGCGTCTGGCTGAGAAGTTCTCTAATCCGATGGGGCGTAAGACCGATGCGGCGCTGTTCTCGGGTAAACGGATGGATGACGCCGAAGACGAGGTTCAGTACAGCGCCGGCGGTGCGCCTGTTGCCGCTGACGATGTCCTTTTTTCTGGCTCCAGCGCAGCGCGTCCGGCAAATGCTGATGATGTTCTGTTCTCCGGCGTCAGTGCGGCACGTCCCGGCGATTTTGACCCCTACGATCCTCTGTTAAACGGTCATAGCATTGCCGATCCGGTGGCTTTGGCCGCGCAGGATACCGCTGCGCCGCAGGCATGGTCTGAACCGCTGCCAGGGTATGAGGCTCAGCCGGTCTATCATCCGGAACAGGCCCCGGTACAGCAGCCAGCGTATCAGCCTGAACCGGCTTACCAGCCGCAGCATGCTTACCAGCCGGAACAGGCCCCGGTACAGCAGCCAGCATATCAGCCGGAACCGGCTTACCAGCCGCAGCATGCGTACCAGCCGGAACAGGCCCCGGTACAGCAGCCTGAGCCTTACGCCGCCTCCGTTGAGCCTGAGCCTCCGCAAGAGGAGGTGAAGCCTCAGCGTCCGCCGATGTACTACTTCGAAGAAGTGGAAGAGAAACGCGCGCGTGAACGCGAGCAGCTTGCCGCATGGTATCAGCCGATTCCGGAGCCGGTCAGTCCGGTTGCGACAAAACCGATCTCGCCTCCGCCTGCTCCGGCGGCTGATGTTGCCGCGGTGAGCGCGCTGGCGTCTGGCGTCCATCAGGCCACCGGGGCGGCCTCCGTCGCATCTGCCGCATCCAGCGCCGCGCCGCTGTTTAGCCCGGTGTCGGGCGGCCCGCGTGCGCAGGTAAAAGAGGGCATAGGCCCGAAATTGCCGCGTCCAAACCGCGTTCGCGTGCCCACGCGCCGTGAGCTGGCTTCCTATGGCATTAAGTTGCCTTCGCAGCGGTTGGCTGAAGAACGTGCGCGTCAGGCAGAGCATCAGCACTATGATGACGATGCGCTGACGGACGAGGAAGTTGCAGAGCTTGAGCAGGGTGAGCTGGCGCGTCAGTTCGCGGCTGCGCAAAATCAGCGCTATGGCGATAGCTACGCTGCGGAAGAGGCTGATGTAGACGAGGATTCTGCCGCTGAAGCCGAACTTGCCCGTCAGTTTGCCGCTTCCCAGCAGCAGCGCTACGCCAGCGAGCAGCCGCCGGGATCGCATCCGTTCTCTGCGGCGGATTATGAATTCTCGCCAATGAAAACGTTAGTTGATGATACGCCGAGCGAGCCTGTCTTCACGCCGTTGCCGGAAGTACAGCAGCCTGCCCCGCAGAATCAGCAGCCGGCCCAGCATTCGCAGCCCGTACAGCAGCCGATGCCGCACCAGCAGATGCCTCAGCCGCCGCAACATGCGCAGCAGCAGTCTTATCAACCCGCGCCGCAGCAGCCGGTTCACCATCAGCCGATGCCGCAGCAGGCTCCTGGCAGCTATCCGCAGCAGCAGGCTCCGCAGCAGCCGATCCCGCAGCCGCAGGAAAGTCTCATTCACCCGCTGTTGATGCGCAATGGCGACAGTCGCCCGTTACAGAAGCCGACAACGCTGCTGCCCTCGCTTGACCTGCTCACGCCGCCACCGGCTGAAGTTGAGCCGATCGATACCTTTGCGCTTGAGCAAATGGCGCGTCTGGTTGAAGCTCGTCTGGCCGATTTCCGCATTAAAGCCGATGTGGTGAACTACTCACCTGGCCCGGTTATTACCCGCTTTGAGCTTAACCTGGCGCCGGGCGTGAAAGCGGCGCGCATTTCCAACCTGTCGCGCGATCTGGCCCGTTCTCTGTCCACTGCGGCGGTTCGCGTGGTGGAAGTGATTCCGGGTAAACCCTACGTTGGCCTGGAGCTGCCTAACAAAAAGCGCCAGACCGTTTACCTGCGCGAAGTGCTGGATAATGCGAAATTCCGCGATAATCCTTCACCGCTCACGGTGGTCCTCGGGAAAGACATTGCGGGCGAACCTGTCACTGCCGATCTGGCGAAGATGCCGCACCTGCTGGTAGCGGGTACCACCGGTTCCGGTAAATCCGTTGGGGTCAACGCCATGATCCTCAGCATGCTCTATAAAGCGCAGCCGGAAGACGTGAAATTCATCATGATTGACCCGAAAATGCTCGAGCTGTCGGTCTATGAGGGAATACCGCATCTGTTAACGGAAGTCGTGACGGATATGAAAGACGCGGCCAATGCTTTGCGCTGGAGCGTCAACGAGATGGAGCGCCGGTATAAACTCATGTCTGCGCTGGGCGTACGTAATCTCGCGGGTTATAACGAGAAGATTGCTGAAGCCGCACGTATGGGACGGCCCATTCCGGATCCTTACTGGAAGCCTGGCGACAGTATGGATGCGACGCATCCGGTACTGAAAAAAGAGCCTTACATCGTGGTGCTGGTCGACGAGTTTGCCGACCTGATGATGACCGTCGGCAAGAAAGTGGAAGAGCTGATTGCGCGCCTGGCGCAGAAAGCGCGCGCCGCGGGGATCCACCTGGTGCTGGCGACCCAGCGACCGTCGGTTGACGTTATCACCGGCCTGATTAAAGCCAACATCCCGACGCGTATCGCCTTTACCGTATCGAGTAAAATTGACTCACGTACTATCCTTGACCAGGGCGGTGCGGAATCACTGCTGGGAATGGGCGATATGCTCTACTCCGCGCCTAACTCGACGATCCCTGTGCGCGTCCACGGCGCTTTTGTACGCGACGAGGAAGTTCACGCCGTCGTTCAGGACTGGAAGGCGCGCGGGCGTCCGCAGTATGTCGATGGCATTACCTCCGATAGCGAAAGCGAAGGCGGCGGCGGTGGCTACGAGGGCGGTGAAGAGCTCGATCCGCTGTTCGATCAGGCCGTCAACTTTGTGACGGAAAAACGCAAAGCCTCCATATCTGGGGTACAGCGTCAGTTCCGCATTGGCTATAACCGCGCCGCGCGTATCATTGAGCAAATGGAAGCTCAGGGGATCGTGAGCGAGCAGGGGCATAACGGTAACCGTGAAGTGCTGGCGCCGCCGCCTTTTGAGTAACCGCAAAGTTGGGTAAATAAGTGAAAATCAGCCTGTTCTGCTGTTTTACGGCCGTTGGCCGTTCTACATTAGCAGCAGACCAGGCTCCCGCGTCGGGAGTGACGCACATTAAGGAATAACAATGAAAAAACTCGCAATCACCTGTGCATTACTGTCCAGTTTTGTCGTCAGTCAGGTATGGGCGGATGCCGCCAGCGATTTAAAAAGCCGCCTTGATAAAGTGAGCAGCTTCCACTCCAGCTTTACGCAGAAAGTGACGGACGGCAGTGGTAATGCCGTGCAGGACGGGCAGGGGGACCTGTGGGTCAAGCGGCCTAATCTGTTCAACTGGCATATGACCCAGCCGGATGAAAGCGTGCTGGTTTCCGACGGCAAAACGCTGTGGTTTTACAACCCGTTTGTTGAGCAGGCTACCGCTACCTGGCTGAAAGATGCGACCAGCAACACGCCGTTTATGCTGATTGCCCGCAATCAGGCCAGCGACTGGCAGAACTACAACATTAAGCAGAACGGTGACGATTTTGTTCTGACGCCGAAAAACGGCAGCGGTAATCTGAAGCAGTTCACCATCAACGTGGGTCGCGACGGTACGATTCATCAGTTTAGCGCCGTGGAACAGGACGATCAACGCAGCAGCTATCAGCTGAAATCGCAACAAAATGGTGCCGTGGATGCATCTAAGTTCACCTTTACGCCGCCGCAAGGGGTTACGGTGGACGATCAACGTAAATAGAGGCGAACGTGAGCAACCTGTCGCTCGATTTTTCCGATAACGCGTTTCAACCTCTGGCCGCCCGTATGCGGCCAGAAAATTTAGCGCAGTACATTGGCCAGCAGCACCTGCTGGCGCCGGGTAAACCCTTACCGAGGGCGATTGAAGCCGGGCATCTACACTCGATGATTCTCTGGGGACCGCCCGGGACAGGAAAAACCACCCTGGCCGAAGTGATTGCGCGCTACGCCAGCGCCGACGTTGAACGTATTTCAGCTGTGACCTCCGGGGTGAAAGAGATCCGCGAGGCCATTGAACGCGCGCGCCAAAACCGCAACGCGGGTCGCCGCACGATCCTGTTTGTCGACGAAGTGCACCGTTTCAATAAAAGCCAGCAGGACGCCTTTCTGCCGCATATTGAAGACGGGACCATCACCTTTATCGGCGCGACGACGGAAAATCCCTCCTTTGAACTCAATTCCGCGCTGTTATCCCGCGCGCGCGTTTATCTGCTGAAGTCGCTGACCAGCGACGACATCGAGCAGGTGCTCAACCAGGCGATGAGCGACAAAACGCGCGGCTACGGCGGGCAAAATATCGTCCTGCCGGACGAGACGCGCAAGGCCATCGCCGACCTTGTCAACGGCGATGCGCGCCGGGCGCTGAATACGCTGGAAATGATGGCCGATATGGCCGAAGCCGACGCCTCCGGCAATCGCGTGCTGAAAGTTGAGCTGCTGACTGAAATTGCCGGTGAGCGCAGCGCGCGTTTCGACAACAAAGGCGATCGCTTTTACGATTTAATCTCCGCGCTGCACAAATCGGTTCGCGGCAGCGCCCCGGACGCCGCCCTCTACTGGTACGCGCGGATTATTACCGCCGGCGGCGATCCGCTCTACGTTGCCCGCCGCTGCCTGGCGATTGCCTCGGAAGATGTCGGCAACGCCGATCCGCGCGCGATGCAGGTTGCGATCTCCGCCTGGGACTGCTTTACCCGTGTCGGACCGGCGGAAGGCGAACGGGCGATTGCTCAGGCCATTGTCTATCTTGCCTGTGCGCCCAAAAGCAACGCGGTTTACACCGCGTTTAAAGCGGCAATGGCCGACGCCCGCGAACGTCCCGATTACGACGTCCCGGTTCATTTGCGCAATGCCCCAACGAAGCTGATGAAAGAGATGGGCTACGGGCAAGAGTATCGCTATGCTCACGATGAACCGAATGCTTATGCCGCCGGGGAGCAGTACTTCCCGCAGGAAATGGCGCAAACGCGCTATTATAAGCCGACAAACCGGGGGCTGGAGGGCAAAATAGGCGAAAAGCTCGCCTGGTTAACCGAACAGGATCAAAATAGCCCGATAAAACGCTACCGATAATTGAGGCGTTGCGGTAAGGTTGTCACACTATTTCCGTGGTCGCGCTCTGCGGCCATTTTTCTTTTATTAATTCGATAAGCACAGGATAAGCATGCTCGATCCCAATCTGCTGCGTACCGAGCCAGACGCAGTCGCAGAAAAACTGGCACGCCGGGGCTTTAAGCTGGATGTAGATAAACTTCGCGCTCTGGAAGAGCGTCGTAAAGTTCTGCAGGTTCAAACTGAAAACCTGCAGGCGGAGCGCAACTCCCGATCGAAATCCATTGGCCAGGCGAAAGCGCGCGGGGAAGATATTGAGCCATTACGCCTGGAAGTGAACAAACTCGGCGAGCAGCTTGATGCCGCTAAGACCGAGCTGGACGCGCTGCTGGCGGAGATCCGCGATATCGCGCTGGCTATCCCTAATATCCCGCACGACGACGTTCCGGCCGGTCGCGACGAAAACGACAACGTTGAAGTCAGCCGCTGGGGAACCCCGCGCGAGTTCGATTTTGACGTTCGCGATCACGTCACGCTGGGCGAAATGCACGGAGGGCTGGATTTTGCCGCCGCCGTGAAGCTGACCGGTTCTCGCTTTGTGGTCATGAAGGGCCAGCTGGCACGCCTGCACCGCGCGCTGGCGCAGTTTATGCTGGATCTGCATACCGAACAGCACGGCTACAGCGAAAACTACGTCCCGTATCTGGTTAACCAGGACACGTTGTACGGTACCGGTCAGCTGCCGAAATTCGCCGGCGACCTGTTCCATACCCGTCCGCTGGAAGAAGAAGCCGACAGCAGCAACTACGCGCTGATCCCGACGGCGGAAGTTCCGCTGACCAACCTGGTTCGCGATGAAATCATTGATGAAGACGATCTGCCGATCAAAATGACCGCGCATACGCCGTGCTTCCGCTCTGAAGCCGGATCTTACGGCCGCGATACCCGCGGTCTGATCCGTATGCACCAGTTCGACAAAGTCGAGATGGTGCAGATTGTACGTCCGGAAGATTCCATGGCGGCGCTGGAAGAGATGACCGGCCACGCCGAGAAAGTGCTGCAGCTGCTGGGTCTGCCGTATCGTAAAGTGGCTCTGTGCACGGGCGATATGGGTTTCAGCGCATGCAAAACCTACGATCTGGAAGTGTGGGTGCCGGCGCAGAATACCTATCGTGAGATCTCTTCCTGCTCCAACGTCTGGGATTTCCAGGCGCGTCGCATGCAGGCACGCTGCCGCAGCAAATCTGACAAGAAAACTCGCCTCGTACACACGCTGAACGGTTCTGGCCTGGCGGTTGGACGTACGCTGGTGGCGGTGATGGAAAACTATCAGCAGGCGGATGGTCGCATCGAGATCCCGGAAGTTCTGCGCCCGTATATGCGCGGCCTTGAATTTATCGGCTGATTTTTCAACGCTCTTCTCAAAAGCGCCTGCGGGCGCTTTTTTTTTTACCCCCTTCTTGATACCGGGCAATAATCGCCTTCGCGATTACGAAGATACTCCCTTTGGATTAAACAGGATAAAAAACTAACAAAGGTTAATGACGTTGTATATATAACTATATAACGGCATTAAGTTAATTGTGAGCAACCAAAGCGAGTATCTATGAAAACCAAAACCTCCGATGCTTTACTGGCTGCTGAGGTGAGCCGGCGTGGTTTAATGAAAACCACGGCGATTGGCGGGCTGGCGATGGCCAGCAGCGCTTTTACCTTACCCTTCACGCGCATTGCCCAAGCCGCAGACAACCTCAACCCCGCCAGCGAAACGGTCACCTGGAGCGCCTGTACGGTGAACTGCGGCAGCCGCTGCCCGCTGCGGATGCATGTGGTGGGTGGTGAGATAAAATATGTTGAAACGGACAATACCGGCGACGATAGCTACGACGGTCTGCATCAGGTTCGCGCCTGTCTGCGCGGCCGCTCGATGCGTCGACGCGTCTACAACCCGGACCGCCTGAAATATCCGATGAAGCGCGTGGGCAAACGCGGCGAGGGCAAATTCGAGCAAATCAGCTGGGAAGAAGCGTTCGATACTATCGCCAGCAATATGCAGCGCCTGATAAAAGAGTACGGTAATGAGTCCATCTATCTGAACTACGGAACGGGAACCCTCGGCGGAACCTTGACTCGCTCATGGCCACCGGGGAAAACTCTGATTGCCCGCCTGATGAACTGCTGCGGCGGCTATCTCAACCATTATGGCGACTACTCCACCGCACAAATTGCCGCGGGACTGAACTACACCTACGGCGGCTGGGCCGATGGCAATAGCCCGTCGGATATCGAAAACAGCAAGCTGGTGGTGCTGTTTGGCAATAACCCCGGGGAAACCCGCATGAGCGGCGGCGGAGTGACCTACTACCTGGAACAGGCGCGGGAGAAATCCAACGCCAGGCTGATTATTATCGATCCACGCTATACCGACACCGGCGCCGGACGCGAAGACGAGTGGATCCCTATCCGCCCGGGAACCGATGCTGCGCTGGTCTCCGCGCTGGCGTGGGTGATGATTAACGAGAACCTCGTTGACCAGCCTTTCCTCGACAAGTACTGCGTAGGCTATGACGAGAAAACGCTGCCGGAAGGGGCGCCGGCCAATGGCCACTATAAGGCCTATATTATCGGTCAGGGCAAAGACGGTATCGCGAAGACCCCTGAGTGGGCGTCGACGATTACCGGCATTCCCCAGGCGCGTATCGTGCAGCTGGCGCGCGAAATCGCCAGCGCTAAACCTGCCTATATTTCTCAGGGCTGGGGCCCACAGCGTCATGCCAACGGTGAGCTGGTTTCCCGCGCGATTTCCATGCTGGCAATCTTAACCGGCAACGTCGGGATTAACGGCGGCAATACCGGCGCGCGTGAAGGTTCTTACTCCCTGCCTTTTGAACGTATGCCGACGCTGGATAATCCGGTGGAAACCAGTATTTCCATGTTTATGTGGACCGATGCGATTGAGCGCGGGACGGAAATGACCGCGCTGCGCGACGGCGTGCGCGGCAAAGATAAGCTCGACGTGCCTATTAAAATGGTCTGGAACTATGCCGGTAACTGCCTGGTCAACCAGCATTCAGAGATTAACCGTACCCATGACATCCTTCAGGATGACAAGAAGTGCGAGATGATTGTGGTCATTGATTGCCATATGACCTCCTCGGCGAAATATGCCGATATTCTGCTGCCGGACTGTACGGCTTCGGAGCAGATGGATTTTGCCCTCGATGCCTCCTGCGGCAACATGTCCTACGTGATTTTTGCCGATCGGGCCATCAAGCCGCGTTTTGAATGCAAAACCATCTATGAGATGACCACGGAGCTGGCGAAGCGCATGGGCGTTGAGCAACGTTTCACCGAAGGCCGCACTCAGGAAGAGTGGCTGCGTCACCTCTATGAGCAATCCCGTAAAGCGATCCCGGCGCTGCTGCCGTTTGATGAATTCCGCAAGCAGGGAATCTTCAAACAGCGCGATCCGGAAGGCCACCACGTTGCCTATAAAGCTTTCCGCGAAGATCCCGCCGCCAATCCGCTCACGACGCCGTCAGGGAAAATTGAAATCTACTCTGCGCAGCTGGCGGAAATTGCCGCGACCTGGGAGCTGAAAGAAGAGGATGTTATCGACCCGCTGCCGATATACAGCCCTGGGTTTGAAAACTATGACGATCCGCTGGCGAAAAAGTATCCGCTGCAGCTGACCGGTTTTCACTATAAAGCCCGCACACACTCCACCTACGGCACCGTTGACGTACTGAAAGCCGCCTGCCGTCAGGAGATGTGGATCAACCCGCTTGATGCACAGAAGCGCGGTATCGCCAATGGCGATCGGATCCGCATTTTTAACGATCGCGGTGAAGTGCATATCGAGGCCAAAGTGACCCCGCGCATGATACCGGGCGTGGTCGCGCTGGGTGAGGGGGCCTGGTATAACCCGGACGCAGGCCGCGTGGATCAGGCTGGCTGCATTAACGTGCTGACCACCCAACGCCCGTCGCCGCTGGCGAAAGGCAATCCATCGCATAGCAACCTCGTCCAGGTTGAAAAGCTGTAAGGAGTAACCGATGACAACTCAATATGGATTTTTTATTGATTCCGCCCGTTGCACCGGTTGCAAAACCTGCGAACTGGCTTGTAAAGACTATAAAAACCTCACGCCGGAAGTGAGCTTCCGTCGTATCTACGAATACGCCGGCGGCGACTGGCAGGAGGATAACGGCGTCTGGCAGCAAAACGTCTTTGCCTATTACCTCTCTATTGCCTGCAACCATTGTGAGGATCCGGCCTGCACCAAAGTTTGCCCGAGCGGGGCGATGCATAAACGTGAAGATGGCTTTGTCGTTGTCGATGAAGATGTCTGTATCGGCTGTCGCTATTGCCATATGGCCTGCCCGTACGGCGCGCCGCAGTACAATGCGACAAAAGGTCATATGACCAAATGCGACGGCTGCCACGAGCGCGTCGCCGACGGCAAAAAGCCGATTTGCGTGGAATCTTGCCCGCTGCGCGCGTTAGATTTCGGCCCGATTGAAGAGCTGCGCCAAAAACACGGCCAGCTGGCCGCCGTTGCGCCGCTGCCTTCGGCCCACTTCACTAAACCGAGTATCGTGATTAAACCTAACGCCAACAGCCGACCGTGTGGAGATACCACCGGCTACCTGGCCAACCCGAAGGAGGTGTGAGATGGGGAGTGGATGGCATGAATGGCCGCTGATTGTTTTCACGGTCTTTGGTCAGTGCGTGGTGGGCGGCTTTATTGTGCTGGCTCTGGCGCTAATGAAAGGCGACTTATCGCGTGAACAGCAACAGCGCGTCGTGTGGAGCATGTTTGGCCTGTGGGTGCTGATGGGCGTGGGCTTTATTGCCTCAACCCTGCATCTTGGGTCGCCCATGCGCGCGTTTAACTCGCTTAATCGCGTAGGGCACTCGTCGCTCAGTAACGAAATCGCC
>ERZ652168.300-NODE-300-length-14672-cov-21.1669_pt1 | contig 14672 bp, 20 predicted proteins | sample MGYA00514763_ERZ652168 | MGnify/ENA metagenome assembly ERZ652168
TGATTTATTGTAACAGATAGTGCATGATGGTGTCTACTTATTTAGTATAGATCCATAAGTGTCGGCAAACACCTAAAGGCAGGGATTTGGTAGAATACTCTTCCCAAAAACTTCTATGAGTATTCTATCAAAAACCACTCTTTCTTTCAACGGGAAAATAAGGAGGATTTGATGGAAAACAAAAGAACAGAAACAAATAAAACAGTACAGAAAAGGCTGGAACCGGAACTGAAACTCATCAATATGGATACGGTGGAAGTGGAGCAGATTGAATGGCTGCTTTATCCATTTATTCCCTATGGAAAAGTAACAATTATACAGGGAGATCCGGGAGAAGGAAAAACGACAATGGTGCTTCAAATTATTGCAAAACTGACCAGAGGAGAGTCTATTCTTCCAGCTGATTCAACAAAAGATAAAAGGATAGATATTGATAGTGAAAGCGATATGGTAGATGCAGAAAATATTGAAAACAATGCGTCAACACAGCATTTGGAGGCACCAGTAAATGTAATCTACCAGACTGCAGAAGATGGTCTTGGAGATACGATAAAACCAAGATTACTTGCTGCAGGTGCAGACTGCACAAAGGTCATGGTTATCGATGACAGTGAGCAACCGCTGACGATGGCAGATGTCCGGTTGGAAGAAGCAATTGTGCAGACAAAAGCCAGAATGGTTGTGCTTGACCCGATTCAGGGCTTCCTTGGATCAGAGGTGGATATGCACAGGGCTAATGAAATCCGTCCTTTGATGAAACGTATAGCAGTCTTGGCAGAAAAATATCATTGTGCGATTATTCTGATTGGACACATGAACAAGAACAGTAACGGAAAATCTTCTTACCGGGGACTTGGTTCTATTGATTTTCAGGCAGCTGCAAGAAGCGTTTTGATTGTCGGACGAATTAAGGACGAACCGGAAGTAAGAGTTGTGTGCCATACAAAGAGTTCCCTGGCACCGGAAGGTAAAGCTATTGCGTTCCGTTTGGATAAAAACAACGGATTTGAATGGATTGGTGAATATGACATTAGTGCAGATGAATTGCTCAATGGAGAGGGAAAAGGACAGAAAACCCGGAAAGCAAAAGAATTTCTGCTTGAGATACTGGCTGATGGAGGTATGGCACAAAAGAAAATTGAGGAAGAAGCAGAAAAACTGGGAATTAAAAAGAAAACACTGAGAAATGCCAAAATGGAACTGGGAATAGATTCCGTAAAACGTGGAAATCAGTGGTATTGGATGTTGTCAGAGTAGAAAAAGGAAGATGGCAAGATGACCATATCTTAATAATAGGGTATCTTGCCACCTTGAAAGGAGATCAGATGAAAAATAGAAATGTGCAGATACCATATGAGTTATTCTTTCAACTGTTGCAATATTTCCTGATGGAGAATTATGAGGGCGAAGAAATCATAAGGAAAGGGTTAGAAAAGAAATTGAATGCAATGGTAGATCGGGAGTTATACAGTAAGTACAAAACAGCCCCAACAGAGGAAGAGAGAGAAAAGTCCAGGCAGGAATACCTGGAAAGGAAGGGAATACCGGAAAACTTTCGTTGGTAGAGATTCTTGCTGATCACTTTATAACAGGAGCGTGTCACGCACCTGTAAATATTAGACAAGGAGAAAGCCGGTAAGATACAGACGAGAGGTTATAGATTACCCGATTATTTATCGGTAAATTATAGGCTGCGAAAGGGAGCCCTGAATCAGGGCGTCCTTACAGTAGGACAATAGAAAGGAGCATACAGCAATGAGAGAAGGAAGATTAGGATATAACAGCAGTAACGATAGATATGGTTTATTGTCATCAGATTTATGGATTGATACAGGATTTCATTGTGGGGAATGCCTGGAAGTACTAATTGATGATCAGTGGGTGCAGACCAGAATGGAGATGAATCCGGCAAGGGAATGGTATCTGGTAGGAACACCGTACTGCGGAGATCTGGAATATATACGGGCGAGAATACAGTAATAGATTAGTTAAGTGAGTAACGCAGAAGCAATCCGACCAACGGAAGGAATAATGGTCTCCGCTCCGCTTCAGTCGGTGCAGAACAGACGTCCTCCGGACGTCTTGCCCCCGGCAGGGCGCAAGGGTACTTTTGATAGGCGGTACGGCTGTCGAAAGTGCTTTTGCGTTACTTTTGACAAAAGTAACAAAACCGCCGTATCCGGCGAAGATTTCTTATAATCGCCATAGTTGGCGGAAATACAAATTATGTGCCATATCTGGCACGCTTTTTAGAAGGAGAGGTGAGGAGCATAATGATGAGAAGAACGATCAGCGGCATGATTGGAGCTGGATCGCTGGCTCATAACAGACGGGATTTTGTAGCTGAAAATGTAGACCCAGACAGAGTACACCTGAATATCTGTTACCAGAATGAAAATCTGAAAGAAGTATATAAAGAGTTGTTTGATGATTCTGTGGAACGGTACAATGTGGGAAAAAGAAAGGACCGGCAGATTACAAATTACTATGAAAAAATTCGTCAGGGAAAGCAGGAAAAGCTGTTCCATGAAGTGATTTTCCAGATTGGAAATCGAGAAGATATGGCTGTGGGAACGACAGAAGGAGACCTGGCGGTAAAAGTACTGGATGAGTATGTAAAGAATTTTCAGCAACGAAATCCAACACTTCATGTATTTAGCTGTTATCTGCACCAGGATGAAGCTACACCGCATCTGCATATTGATTTTGTTCCTTATGTAACTGGCTGGAAAGGGAAAGGAATGGATACCAGGGTTTCACTGAAGCAGGCATTAAAAAGCCTGGGATTTCAAGGCGGGAACAAACACGATACAGAGTTGAATCAGTGGATCAATCATGAAAAAGAATTGCTTGCAGAGATTGCCCGGCAATATGGAATTGAATGGGAGCAGAAAGGGACACATGAGGAACATCTGGATGTTTATAATTTTAAGAAGAAAGAGCGTAAAAAGGAAGTACAGGCACTGGAACGGGAGAAAGAATATCTCACTGCTGAGAATGAAGGACTGACTGCACAGATTGCGGAAGCAAGAGCTGATATCCAGCTTTTAAAAGATGATAAGGAGCAGGCAGTTAAAGATAAAGAGGAAGCTGAGAAGCGTGCGGAAAAAGCTGAGAAAGATCTGTGCAGCTTGGAAGAACGCAGAGAACGGTTACAGCCTGTTATGGATAATGTCAGTAAGGAAATAAAGGAATATGGGACAGTAAAGACTTTACTTCCGGAAGCTGGTGCATTAGAACGTGCAGCAACTTACCGGGATAAAAAAATAAAACCACTGTTTACCCAGATGAAAAATAAAATTGCTGCAATGGCTGTCCAGGTCAAAGAACTTACTAAAGAAGTAGAAAAATGGAAACATAAATATCAGGAAACAAAGCAGGTATATAACCGAGTTCAGAGAGAGTTAGATACAGTGCGTCAAGAAAAACAGCAATTGCAGGATGTTTCCGACAGATATGACCGGGTAGTGCGTGTCCTTGGGGAAAATGTTGTAGAGGATGCGGTACAGCAAGATATACAAGAGCAGAAAGCATTAGAAGAAAAACGGCAAATGGAGCAAATGCCCAAAGGAAGTATTCACGAAAGACTGGCTTGGGGTGCCCGTAAAAGTGAAATGGAGAATCAACAGCGTAAGAAAAATAAAACAAAAAATAGAGGAATGGAGAGATAAGACGATGAAAAAGCACATTTATGATGAAAGTAATGGATTGAGCTACACATTGCATGGAGATTATTACCTGCCGGATCTGGCAGTGAATGAGGAAGAACTGACATATGGTAAATACGGAATGTTGCGAAAACAGTTTCTGAAAGTGCATAGACCGGCACGATATCAGTATTTATTGATGACGGGGGAACTAACAGCACATCTGAACCGAGTCGATCAGGAGACCAGAGAGCAGGTGGAAACCTTGGTAAAACAGATGGTGGGAAAACAGGGTGTGACGGAACAACTGAAAATGCAGGATCTGATGAAATGGGTTGGATTGATGAATAATATAAAGGCATGTGCGGAAGAAATTGTGCTGAAAGAGAGTATATATATGTGAGTAAAAAGGGCAGTCGAAAGGCTGCTCTTTGGCAATCTAAGAATAGAGTTTTGGGATAGAATATGATAGAATGTAAGAGACTAATCGGAATTTGTCGTTTTATTAATTTACATATATGCCTTTTACATTAAAAAGTGTTATTTTAGTTCCGCAACCGTTCGCAACCAAAGAAATATCGTGATAGTTGGTGGTAGCAACCATGAAATTTCGCTATCATGAAGTCACGAAAGGAGGTAATTAAGTGAAATATGATTTTTTAGGAGTTATTGTTTTTGGTATTGTACTGCTAATCGGGGTGGCGGTGATAGCGGCATTTATCACTGTGGGAATTTTCCTCATAAGAGCATTGAGTAGATATGTTAAATCAGGCAATGTCAGAAAAGAAAAGTCCAGCATCAAGAAATCTCTCGGTGAGGTTTTGAAGCAGCATCGTGAAGAGTGTAAGATGACGCAGGAGTTTGTTGCAGAATCTATCGGCGTAAGCAGGCAGGCTGTCTCTAAATGGGAGACCGGAGCATCTGACCCAAGCACTTCCAATCTGCTTACACTTGCAAAATTGTTCAACACTACGGCAGAAGAACTATTACGTGAAGTACAATAAGCGTGTAAAACGGATGTAAGACAACTGATTCACTATAAAGGAAAGGTCTATCAGATATGAAGAATAAAAAGACAAGAAGATTTAAGATAAGATATATCGTTTTTGGATTATTAGGTGTTATGGCTTTAGCGGCACTTGTATTTATGCGTTTTGGAGGTTTTGGCACAGGAGAAAATGTGAATCCAGAAGAGTTTTTAGCTTATGCTGAACCCGTTGAAAATATAACTGTGCCTGAAAGTGCAAAAATAATTGCATTGGGAGAAGCTACTCACGGAAATGCAGAATTTCAGCAGTTGAAGCTGGAAGTGTTCAAGCTGATGGTAAAAAATAATGGTGTTAGGGCGTTTGCCCTTGAAGGTGACTACGGCGGTTGCGAGCAGGTAAACCGATATATACACGGCGGTGAGGGGACAGCACAGGAAGCAGCCGCAGCGATTGGATTTTCCATTTATAGAACGGAAGAGATGGCAGAACTTATCTCCTATATGCGCCAGTACAATGAAAGTGCATTGGAAGGCGAAGACCTTCGCTTTTACGGTTTTGATATGCAGAGGCTTTCTTACAGCATGAGGTTTTTGAAAGAATCCTGCAAAGAACTGGAAGTGGACACAACAAACTTGCAGAAACTTGTGGAAGGTAAAAACTGGAGCAGTGAATGCGATTTATCTACTCGAACTGAAACCCTTACACAAGTGAAGAAAGAATTGGAAAGCAAGAACGGTTCGGAAAATGCAATTCACTTTGTAGATATTTTAATGCAGCATTCCGAGCTTCAAACTCTGACAAATGATGATGGTGCTACATTAAGAGATCAATTTATGGCAGAAAATGTACAGTGGATTTTACAGCAGGAGCAGCGAAATGGGCATGAAAAAATCTTTGTGACAGGTCACAACAGCCATGTCGCAAAATGGGGCAGTTTTGACTCGATGGGTAAACTTCTTTCCAAGGACGCAGCAAACGGTTACTATGTCATTGGTACCGATTTTTATAAAACCCATTGCAATATGCCGACCCGTTCGCTTGAAAAGCGTACAATTCAGGTGTTTTATTCCCATGACCCTTTAGCAAAGGCGGCAAAACTGGCGGGATTTGATATTTGTTGGTTGGATTTTACTAAAGTCCCGGAAAATTCTGAACTGGGTAGGCAGGCTTCTGAATACACCTATATGGGAACACTTGGAGAAAGCTACTCAATCATTATGCGACTTCTTCCTCCAAGTTATCGAATGTTTCAACCTCCTGCGGAGCTTTATGATAGTATGATATTTGTAACGGATGCGAACCCTACAAAAATATTAGAAGAATAACGTATGCAAAACTTCCTGTTTTTGAAACTGGAAAATCGTAAGCTGAGGAGATAGACTATTGAGAACATATGAGAATAAAGACGAACTTAAAAACGAGATAAATAAAAGCTTTGCAAAATATATTTCAGAATTTAATGATATTCCGGAGCATTTAAAAGATAAGAGAATTGATGAGATCGATCGAACTCCGGCAGAAAATCTTGCTTATCAGGTTGGCTGGACAACTCTTGTTATTAAATGGGAATCAGACGAAAGAAAGGGTATTCCTGTCAAAACTCCTTCGGATAATTTTAAGTGGAATCAGCTTGGCGAATTATATCAATGGTTCACAGATACATATGCTCAGCTGTCACTGCAAGAATTGAAAGACAGATTGAATGAGAACATCAACTCTATTTATGCAATGATTGATTCTCTGAGTGATGAAGAATTATTTAAACCACATATGAGAAAATGGGCTGACGAAGCAACTAAAACAGCTGTCTGGGAAGTATACAAATTCATACATGTTAATACAGTTGCTCCGTTCGGAACCTTTAGAACCAAGATTAGAAAATGGAAAAAGATTGCACTATAACTTCAAGTTTGGAGAATTAAGAAAATCGGGATTTATCAAGCTGTTAATTTTGAAAATTTCTTTGAAAAACTATTGACTCCTACGCAACGTAATAGTTTACGATATGTTTATCGAGAGGAGGAAATGACAATGATGACAGTGAATGAGGTAAGTAAATTAACAGGAGTGAGTATACGCACTCTGCAGTATTATGATACCATTGGTCTCTTAAAACCTATTGAATATACAGAGTCAGGTTATAGGTTGTATGACGATACATCCTTGGAAAGGCTGCAACAAATTTTACTGTTTAAAGAATTGGAATTTCCGCTTAAGGAGATTAAAAAGATAATTGATGCCCCTAACTTTGACAGGAACAAAGCATTAGAGCAGCAGATTGAATTGCTAACTATGAAAAAAGAGCATCTTGAAAATCTTATTAGTTTCGCTCGAGGAATAAAAGGAATAGGAGTGAAATATATGGATTTTAAAGTATTTGATACAACAAAGATTGATGAGTATTCTAAACGAGCAAAAGAACAATGGGGACAAACCTCTGAGTATAAGGAGTTTGAAGAGAAAACAAAGAACTGGACGAAAGACGATGAAGCTACTGTTGCAAATGAGTTTATGCAATTATTTGTTGAATTCGGACAAATGAAAGAAATGGATCCAGAAGATGAACAGGTGCAGTTGCAGGTAAGGAAACTTCAGGATTACATTACAGATCATTTTTATACATGTTCTGATAAGATTTTATGCGGTCTTGGAAGAATGTATGCCGGTGGAGGAGAACTTACGGAAAATATTGATGATGTTGGAGGAGTTGGCACAGCAGAGTTTGCAAGTAAAGCTATTGATATATTTTATATGAGCAGAAGGTAAATTCCAGTTTATAGAATAAAATTGAAGTTGGTTATAATAAAAGAAGCTGTAAAAATTCACGTTGAATTTTACAGCTTTTTGTGTATAATAGAAGTAGAAGAAACAATTTGAAATCAAAGGAAGGAGCTGAAAGAATATGGCAAATATTTTACCAGTATCTGATTTGAGAAATTATAACGAAGTCCTGAAGAACTGTCACAAAGGAGAACCAGTATATCTGACCAAGAATGGCAGAGGACGTTTCGTTGTCATGGATATTGAAGATTATGAGCGTGACCGGGCAGAGAAAAAGCTTCTGATGAAGCTGCAGGAAGCCGAAGAAGCAGTGAAAGACGGAGAAGGCTGGCTGGATTTGGATGAATTAAAAGCACTTGTGGGGGAATAAGATGTTAAAATTGCGGATCAATCCGATTGTTGCAAAGGATTTGAAAAATATCCGAGATTACATTGCTGAGGATAATGAAGAATATGCTGCAAAGACGATAAAAGAGATTTATGGTAAATTTGAAAATCTTCAGATGTTTCCGGGAATGGGGTCGGATTTATCCAAACGGGTCAGCTTTCGGACAGATTATAAATATGCGATATGGGAAGATTATGTAATTATCTACAAGATTGGTAATGAATATGTAGAGATTTATCGTGTAGTTAACCGATATCAGGATATTACGAGAATCTTTGATTGATAACAGAGATGTGATAACAAATTGATAACACCGTTCAGTACAGCCTATGGATGTAGGATAGTAGAACACATATAAAACCAAATAGAACCATAATGCCAATACTAAAAAGTATAGTGACAAGATTTTATTTGCGAATTCGAGTAGCGGACTAAATTGCGAAAAAGCCCATAAATAAAGGCTTTGCAGGCAGTCGAAAAGACCAAATGGAGTGCAAATGGAGTTTAAAAAATATTTTTTTCTCTTGTTTATATTCCAAATTCACCTGCAAATTTCGTGAAATCAGTTATTTTCATAAAATATAATTAGAGTAAATAAGAAGAACAGTTTGTTTTGATTGAAGTGATTTTCGTCAAGGCAGACTGTTTTTTTGTTGCCTGCATTTAGAAAAAAGATACCAAAGAAAGAATCTTTATTTTCGATGAGCTAAACTCCATGACACAGTAACCACACTGATGGAGAATTAAAAAACAAAAAAATTTGATAAATTTCGGAAAAGGATGTCCGATTTTGTATCTGCCAGTACAGAGTATATGAAGAGATAAATATTTAAAACACAGGAGGTACTGATTATGCAGAACAAATTATTTTTAAAGGCAGCCGATATATGTGAACTTCTGGAAGTAAAACAGACATCGGCTTATGAGATCATCGGAAATCTGAACAAGGAGCTGGAAGAACAGGGATATCTGACGCTTAGAGGAAAAGTTCCGACAAAGTATTTTGTGAAGCGTTTCTACGGAGTAGAAGATACTTGTGAGATTCCACAGGAAGAGGGAAAGGAATGGTTTCATGCGTAAAAGAAAAATGTATTTATCAGTGGAAGACATTGCAGAACTCTTTGGATTATCAGTTTCATTTGCTTACCGGGTGGTGGAAAGAATGAATACCGATCTGGAAAGCAAGAACTATTATGTGATTCTCGGACGGGTGCCAACCCGCTATGTAGAGGACAAGATCTATGGTCTGGAACATGTTGAGCAGTATTTGAAGGAGGATAAAGCGGTATGAGTATGGTGCAGGAAAAAATGTATATGGATGTGGATGATGTGTGTGCAATTCTTGGAGTTTCAAAAACTTATGCATATAGTCTGATGCGAGAATACTACAAAGAATTGAAGGCAAAAGGATATATTGTAGTAGCTGGAAAAATCTCTACGAAATTCCTGGCAGAAAAGATTTATGGCATGAAAGTTGAGGATTAGTAATGGGGGTTTACAAAGAAGGAAAAAACTGGAAAGTACAGGTGTATTACAAAGATTGGCAGGGAAACCGAAAAAGAAAACAGAAAAGAGGATTCAGGACCAAGGGTGAAGCTAAGGAATGGGAAAGAGATTTTCTGCAACAGCAGAGTCAGGGTGTGGATATTGAATTTGGAAATTTTCTGGAGATTTATTACAAAGATATGGATGTACGTCTCAGAGAAAACACTATGTACACGAAGCGATATATTATCGACCTGAAAATCAAGCCTTATTTTGAAAAGAAGATTCTCAGTGAAATTACTGTGGCAGATGTCCGTGCATGGCAGAATGAGTTGCTGACGTATAAGGATAAGAATGGAAAAGGATATTCTCCTACTTATCTGAAAACAGTGAACTGCCAGCTGACTGCAATCTTCAATTATGCTATGCGATATTATAACCTGCAGGATAATCCCTGCAGGAAGGCAGGAGCGATAGGCAAGAGCAAAGGAGAACCGAAGGATTTTTGGATGCAGGAAGAGTTCAATGATTTTCTGGAGACTGTAAGTGATAAACCGGAGACAAGAATGGCGTTTCTTCTGTTGTACTGGACCGGAATGCGTATCGGTGAATTGCTTGCCCTTACTTATAATGACATCAATCTTGAAGAGAAGACCATATCAATCAATAAATCTTATCAGAGATTGAAAGGAAAGGACGTGATTACACAGCCGAAAACTCCAAAGAGTATCCGTGTGATTACAATGCCGGATTTTCTTGCCGAGGAATTCCGGGAGTATTGCAGTCATTTGTATGGAATTATGAAAAAGGAAAGACTTTTTCGGTTTACCAAATCGCATATGGAACATTGTATGGCTGCTGGAATTGAGCGGTCTGGTGTAAAGCGGATACGACTTCATGATCTCCGGCATTCCCATGCCAGTATGCTGGTTGATATGGGAGTGGCTCCATTGGAGATTGCAGAACGCCTTGGACATGAAAAGGTGGAAACCACGTTGAATACTTATTCACATCTGTATCCGTCCACACAGAGTAAATTAGCGGGTTTGTTGGATAAGAAACATGAGGAAGAGGAGGAATAAGCGATGGCTGGTGACAGACATGGAAAACACAATTCAACAACTGTTTCGTTTCGTGTAAATTCTTATGAAAAAGCAACGATTGAAGAACGAGTGAAAGTAAGCGGAATGAAAAAGCAGGATTATATCGTCCGGTCATGCATTTACAATCATGTATGTGTTGTTGGAAAGAAAGAAACGATTGAGATTATCCGGTCAGAAATGAGGGAAATGAGTTTGGTTTTGGAAGATGTGGCAAAAGATTTGAAGTCGGAAAAACCTGTTATTTCAGAAGCAGCTCTGGATAGTATGACAGAACGGTATCTTGCATTTTTGGAAGCAGCATTATGGATGCTGAAAGGTTCAAGTTATTTATGGGAGGATAAATAGGATGGAAGAAAAAGTAATGAATGATTGTAAAGTGCTGGCATTGTGTTCACAAAAAGGCGGGGTTGGCAAGACAACAAGTTGCGTGAATCTGGCAGTCGGACTTGCAAAAGCAGGGAAGAAAGTGCTTGTGATTGACAATGATCCGCAGGGAAGTATGACGGCAAGCCTTGGGTATCATAACCCAGATGAATTACCGATCACACTGGCTACTATTCTGACAAAGATTGTAGAAGATGAGCCATTTGAAAATACTCTGGGAATTTTACATCACCAGGAAGGAATTGATCTGATTCCGGCAAACATCGAACTCTCAGGAATGGAAGTATCACTTGTAAATATTATGAGCAGGGAACTCGTTTTAAAACAATATATAGAAAGAATGAGAGATGAATACAACTATATATTGATTGACTGTATGCCATCACTTGGAATGCTGACGATCAATGCACTTGCCAGTGTCGATGCAGTGATCATACCTGTGCAGGCAGCTTATCTTCCTGTAAAGGGTCTGGAACAGCTGATACGGACGATTGGAAAAGTGCGAAGACAGCTTAACAAACAACTGAAAATCGGAGGCATATTGATTACAATGGTGGATAATCGAACGAACTATGCAAGAGATATATCTGATCTGATTTTTGATACATATGGAAACCAGATCAAGATTTTTCCACAGAGTATTCCATTTTCAGTACGAGCAGCTGAGATCAGTGCAGAAGGAATCAGCATATTTGAGCATGATCCAAAAGGAAAAGTGGCGGCTGCATATTGGCAGATGACACAGGAGGTGCTTTTGGATGAAAGGTAGAAGTGCATCGAAGATAAAACTGACATCCTATGATGAATTACTTGGTGGAGGAGAAGAAACGAACGATATCCAGCAGGTTTCACTTGAGCATTTACATTCTTTCGAGAACCATCCATTTCAAGTAAATGATGATGAGGCAATGGCGGAACTGGTGGAAAGTGTGAAAGAAGAGGGAATCCTTACGGCATTACTGGTACGACCGCTGGGTGATGGTGAATATGAAATCATCGCCGGTCACAGAAGGAGACATGCGGCACAACTTGCCGGTCTTAAAGAGGTTCCGGTTATTATCAGAAATATGGATCAGGATACAGCTGTCCGGGCAATGGTAGACAGCAATCTGCAGAGACCTAATATACTTCCAAGTGAAAAGGCATTTGCATACCGTATGAAGATGGAAGCAATGAATCATCAGGGAACATCAGGCGGTACCAGCGCGAAAGACATTGGAAAGAATGGAAATGATAGTGCAAGGCAGGTGTATCGCTACATCCGGCTTACTTATCTGATGAATGACCTATTAAACGCAGTAGATCGTGATGTGATCGGATTGCAGGTAGGTGTAGAACTTTCCTATCTTACGGTTCCAGAACAGGAGATGGTGGAGAAAGTGCATGAGAGTACGGGAAAATATCCAAGTCTGGAACAGGCAAAAAAAATAAGGCAACATCGAGAAGAAAAAACGCTGACAAAAGAGATTGTGCGGCTCCAAAACAGATAGAAAACCGGCACAGCAGAAGCAGGCGGTAGATGGAAAAGATAAGAAATTATCCATTCATGAACGGCTTGAGATTAATAAGAGGATTATTCAAGAAAAGCAGGGAAAAGATAAGCCGGAGAGAGGGGTTGATCGGGGTGTGAGATAGGTAAATGTTAAGACTGGAAGTCACTGATGTAGGTGGCTTCTGGTCTTTTTTGCGTGAGCAGTTACTGTGAAAGAAAAGTAACAAACTTTCATGTGTAAGGCTCCTATCGGTATTTTTATTTCATGGGCGAAACTTTCCACATATTCTTGATAGTCTTGTTTTTCCTCTGTGATTTTGCCGATTTCATCATTCATAGATTTGCAGGCTTTTTTTAGTGCGTAGTAATAGGCTTCATTTTGAAATTCTTTTGGCTTTGGTAAAACGTCTGCAATATAATAGGTTTCTTCCAGTCCGTCTACTAAATCAATAATATGTTGTGAAGTCCCCTGCTTCAATTGCGTAAAGCAATAAGCAGTGGGTTGGGACTTGCTTGTATCAGGAGTGGTACAAGCCACTCCTGATAAGCTGCGAAGCAGCTATTCTGTTATGAGCAAGTAGCGTAGCGGATTGCGAATATCCGCTTGACTAGCAAAATAATCTTTTAATAATAAGCCTTTCATAGAGAATCAACATTCCCCTTTCACATAAACTCCATATTTTTAAGCCTCATCTTTTCGCAACAATTCGATAATCGTTTCACTTTTTGATTTAGAAAAAACGAATAGTGATGTTCCTACGCAAACTATGATAATCGTAATAAATAAAAGTAACGTCTTGATTACTGGAAAAACATATGGAATCCTATATACATTAAAGTTTGTAAATATCAAATAACTTGCAGGTAAGCCAAGTATCAATGCAATGAAAATAGACAAAACAGAATAACCTAAACTTTCAAATACTATCATTTTTTTAATCTGCTTTCTTGTCATACCGATACTTTCTAAAATAGCGAATTCTTTAGATCGATTTTGTATGCTTTCCGACATCATGTTTGAGTAATTTAAAATAGCAAGTAACATAATAATGATTCCTAAACTTCCACCTAATACAGTAATTTGATTTTCTGAATTTTTCATTTCTGAATAATCATCTAATTTCGATTCAGCAGAAATAAGTTTATTGTTCGCTATAAGTTTTTTAATAGATGATTCTACATTTTTAGAAAAAGGTTCATCATAATCAATTTTTATCATTTCTATTAACGGTTGTCCCATAATTTCATCAAAAAAATCATCACTAACAACCAAATCGGGCGTATAGCCAGCAGAATAATACGCTGGGTAATCATCTATAATTGCCCCTGTTTCGATAATTTCTTTTTTATCCGGATTCAGAGCAGTTGGGATTGAAAATTCAACCTTTTTCCCTGTAATTCCATTATCACCTTGTGTAAAAGTTTTAGAAACAAAGGCAATTTCACCATTTTTGAATTTCTCTTTATCAAGTGGAATCTGAAGAGTATTATTTATTTTTTCAAATTCCACTTCATCAATCCCCACAACTCTGCAAGTAAAAGAATAGTAATCTGGCTGTTTTTTATATAGCTCCATATCTTTTTCATAGTTGCCAGGAGAATATCTGGAAACATACAATTCTTTGTAATATTCTCCATAGACCTTTTCTTGATATGGAACAACTGCTGTTGCTGATTTTAAAACTCGTACATCTTTTACTCCATCTATAGATTTTATTTGTTCAATAAAATCTGAATTGAAAACTTGCTCCTCGTTATCTGAAAGTAATGTCTGATTTAAAAGCCTTATATCATAATCATAAGAATGGTTCAAAATATTTTTTGCATTATTAGCATAAATCACAACATTGATAATCAAGAAAAGTGATACCGCCAAACTTAAAGAACACATGATAACAACGAATTGTTTCTTGTCTCGAAATAAATTCATTTTTACCATAGAACCAATATCTCCACCTGTTCTTTTTTTATTTTTGTTTTTTACAGACGTTGCTCCTATATATTTCATTGCTTCAATAGGAGAGCAATTCATTGCTATTTTCACTGGTTTTTGACTACTAATCATTGTTGTAGTAAGTGAAAAAATAGTAGCAATTATAAATACCCAAAGGGAGATAGTTCCAACCTCACTTATTGCAATCGTTGGATTTAAAGAGTGTAATAGTTGAGGAATAATAATTTTTCCAATAATTGTCGAACAAACCAGCCCTAATGGTATTCCTATCATTGCGTTCCACAACATTTGCTTATATATCATATTTCTAATCTGAACAGATGTTGTCCCGATTGTTTTAAGCTGACCAAAATACCGTATATCTCGATTTACAGAAATATACAATGTATTATAAATAAATTATATATGTCTTTTTGACTATCTTTTTATATCTTCTTAAATGTCCGCAA
>ERZ652168.310-NODE-310-length-14175-cov-7.6165_pt1 | contig 14175 bp, 10 predicted proteins | sample MGYA00514763_ERZ652168 | MGnify/ENA metagenome assembly ERZ652168
GATCACCATATTGAAGCTGTCGGCCAGGCCTACGCCCGCCATGGCCTCTTTACCGAGCCAGCTGACCAAAAAAGTACTCAACACGCCCATCAGCAATACGCAGGCGTTTTCCAGCAAAATGGGGACCGCAAGCGGGCTGATTTCACGCCAGTAGAGGACGCGATAGCTCTTGCGTTTTTTAAACCAGGACGTGCGTTCGACGGACTGGCGTAATGCGGCGGTGACGTTCAAGGGAGACCTTAGTGAGAAAAGTTGAAACTACATTTCAAATGATGATAGAGAAAAGCTAATCCTGCAAAGCATTTTTCCCGATAAATTGTCGATAATGGCGACAATTTGTTGATGGATGCGCCAGTTGAGCCTCGGACGGCGAATAGATGTTTGACAAAAGTTTTTTCGCCGCTAAGATACGACTCCACAACGATTCCTCTGTAGTTCAGTCGGTAGAACGGCGGACTGTTAATCCGTATGTCACTGGTTCGAGTCCAGTCAGAGGAGCCACATTTAAAAAGCCTGCTTTCGAGCAGGCTTTTTGCTTTTTTGCGTCGCTGACGTTAACTGAGAATCGCATCCAGCCTGGCAAGCACTTCATTGACAACGGCGTCAGGTATGCGTTCCAGACGCTTGCCGTTCCGGGCCGCCATATCAATGGTTCTGGGCTGGTCGCAGCGAATAACGCCTGTTGTTTTGGTCCCCGCCTCTTCCAGTGAAACCGTGAAGCCTGCTGTACGTGCAAAGTTTCCGCCGCTGGTGACGGGAACCACGACCGGTAGCCGGGTCAGCTTGTTAAACGATGCCTTCGATACGATAAGTACCGGACGTTTTCCACTTTGCTCGTGGCCAGCAATCGGATCCAGTGAAACGAGCCAGATTTCCCCTCTGTCCATCTACAGGATCTCCTTGCCCACCGCAGGAGCATCAATCCATTCCCGATCCTCTTCGCTCATTTCGGCGTGCGGATCGCACTGCGCCAGCAGCTCCTCAAGAGAATAATGAGGCCGTTTCTGGGGTTCAATAATCAGGCAGCCATTATTAATGGTCATGCCGACTTCGCTGTCCATCGACAGCTCCAGCGTTTTGAGCACGGCGGGAGGAACCGCCAACATGATGGATCCGCCGACCTTTTTCAGGCGAGTGGTATACATAGAGCACCTCCGAATATTATATTTTAATATAACATCCATGTCAGGATATGCACAATTATTCATCAGATTCATGGAGATTTCCTTTGCGTAATAAAGCGTGAAGAAAGCCGTTATCCATCGGAGGACAGTACAGGTGGGAACGAAACGCGTAACTAAGAAGGCTGATAATAGAAAACTGTTTTTGCGGTTTAAAGGATTATGGCGGTTCAGGTAAACGAAATGCGAGGCGGCTTCCGGATCGGAGCTGCTTCGGAGGAGCATCAGCGGTAGCGTGAAGGCCTGATTTTTCCAGGCTCGAAGTCGAACGCTTCAGCAATCAATCTTTCGCTATTGGGCCAGCGGTGGGTAAGCGTACTAGCCAGCATGGAGGACACCAGGACCTGCCTGTCGCAAAAGCGCTGACAGTAAAGTGCCCCGTTTTTCAGCCCACCTATGATGTCGACAGGATTCCGGTCAGACTGCATCATACTTTGAGCTATACCGCGTCAATAAACTTCACTCTTCAGGCAGTAGATCGCCAGCGCGGGGCTTTCATTTCCACAGTAACTAACATTTCTAGGGATTCCAATACCGGCACCTCAATTTACAGGAACGGGTAAAAGATTTCAATTTCGGACAAAAACAGCAATAGGAAGTGGTGAAATACTGTTCGCAGATTGTTATAAATATAAGCATTGGTCGCTAAAGTATCATCTTCACCAATTTTTCGGAGGGAATCCGTTGAATATTACAGAACAACAGATTGTAAAGCTGGGGCCACCAGTAGGGAAAGCAGATGCTTATTTACCACTTGAATTTATGGAACCGAAAACATTTTCGCTATTTTGTTGTGAGCTCATCAAAAAACGGCTGAAAATTGAAAACGGCGAGATAGTTGATGCCATGACCATTGGTATTTCCGGTCAATCACAATTTGGGGCGGATATTGTTACGCATCGCCAACACGGCAATCAGGATGTTTATTCGTTATACGAAGTTAAACGTTGTAAAAAATTCACAAACAGTCACTATATCTCTACTGTTCGTCGTTTTAGTGAACACCGGGAAAAATGGCAGGTGAATATCAATGAGTTTTACATTTTCCTCAGTGAGAAAGCGTCGGCAAAATTAATAGCGGAATACAAAAAACAAGAGGCTATCTTTAAGGAACTGAATATAGTACATCGTCTGCTTGATACGGAATTGATCCACGACTGGCTGAAAAATCTGTATTGTCCAGATCTGTTGTATCGATTTTGTCACGAGAGCTGGGTATCTCTTTTTTATGGCGAGCGAGCACTGTTAAATATCAAAGACTATGGCGTGTGGGACTATAACGAATCTTATGCCTGGCGAAATTACACGCATCCATATGAACACATTACTGTTGATACCTATACACTTCAGAACGATCATGTGTTTATTCAGGCGTTTTTACCTAATCTAAAAGGGAATCCCCTCTCCTGTTTTATTGATTTTCGTAATGGCCGCTATAGCCATGTTTTGCTGACGATGAGTCAGAATGACCTGCTAAATTCGGCCTTCGAAGGGGCAGGTAGTCCACCGGAGGCGGGAGTAAGACCGTGGATTTTAAAAGAACATCATGGCGAAAATTATTATTGCGATATCGGTAACTGCCGCCTTGTACTAACCCTAAATGAAACCCGCTCTCTCTGTGATGCTTTTGATAAGTTCTGGAGGGGCTATAAACAGCGCATGGAAGAGATTGACCGGATTTGTCGCACTGTTGATTTCTCGAACAGTACACCACCCGGTGATAATATTCATCTCATTACCATTCCTTACTGGCTATGGGGTCGCATCAGCACCTTTTGTCAACATCATGACTATCTGGATACCGAAGGCGAGTGGTCGATATTTAATCCTGCCCGTGAACGCATTATGGTCTTTACCCGTTATAAAGACGAAGTAATGAACGAAGGACATCACGTCACACTATTAGCCAGCCGCGACCCTAATTTTAATCGCCTTACTAATCATCGCGTGGCGCTAATCTGGCAACCTCCCAGTCGCTACGATATCAATAATATGGAAGAGGACGCCATCGGGCCTCGTAATTACTGGGATGCGCTGACGACATATCGATGGCTGATTGAGAAATTAATCCCTGCGGCAGATAGCTGGTACTGTGCTAATTACTTTCCAGAACGCAGGGGCTGGCAACGACTGCCATTTCGCGCACCCCGCCATATCTCCTGTACATCCGATGATATTTATTCCAACTACCAACCGGAAAGTAATATCTCTGTTGAACAGGTAGATAGCAAACAGAGTCTGCTGGCGTTGCTGACTGAACTACAACATTTTTTTAATATCTACACTCGCCAGGTGTACTTTAAGGCAAGTGAATTTGAGCAACTTTGCGATGCCTTTCTCTTTTTATTGAACAAAACAACCGTCAATTACTGGGGCTATATCCGCAGTAGCGTCGGTGCTTCGCAGGAGGAGCGAGAGTCTGTGGTAACAGCATTGCAAAAGTATCGGAGGGAAAGTACGGTTTATGAAAGCAATTCGTCACTGTATGACTATCTGTTTCGCGGCATGATGGCACTATTTGGCGACGGTGACTGCCATATTAACGAAGTGGAAGCGATTAAGGTTGCGACATTGTTGCGCCCCTTTGTGGATAAGGTGTCGGAGGGACGTTTTTTGCGGCGTTGTCAGAAGCGGTTATAGGCTAGCCTGTCAATAGACCACTATCTTGTGGTTTTGTGTTACTCGATTATGCATTCAGCAACGATTGGTTTTCTGAATAGCAGGTAGCAAACAATGCTACCTGCTATTCAAATATTTTTTTATCTTTTTGTTTTATTAACAAACTATCCGTAAAATGAGTACCAAGAACAGGTAGAATAGTGCCTCAGCACTGCATTCATTATATGAAGGTGAAACTTGTCTGATATGAATCTGAACGGCCCCGCAAACGGCGGTGGAGCAGCAACCAGTAGCGGCATTTTATTTCAACAGCAACTGGGAGCTCACTTTGCTGCTCAGATCCTATCTGGTAGCCGACTGGATGCAAGATTAGGACTGGGCGAAGCATCCCCTGTCTGGTTGCGCTTTGAAACGGAAGCGCCCGTTGACGATATACTGGTGGCTACATCTGCGGATGGTTTTATCGCCATTCAGGCAAAAACAACGCTTTCGCTTTCAGATGATAAAAAAAATCCTTTTTATCGGACTGTAGAACAATTTGTCCGCCAATGGTTAACATGCCGGGATGGCAATGGTTCTCTGGAATGGAACAGGCCTCTTGATTCAGATAAGGACCGTCTGGTTTTAGCCGTAAGTACCAGAGCACCAGCGTCAATTCGGGAGGAACTTCCTGTAGCATTGTCTCTTTTTTCTCAGCACGGTCCTGGTGCAATGAACAAAAGGCAGGCAAAGGCGTTTAGCATTTTTGAACGCTGTATTTCCGCTGCCTGGGGCAACATAACTTCTGAGCCCCTGCCTCCTCACCTCGTTTCTGAATTTTGCCGCCTGGTTGTTGTTTTGGTCGTGGATGTTGAAAATATGGCTTCACCGGCCTATTTACAACTTGCTCAGAGCCTTACTAAAGATTCCGACGCAACGACGGTCCTGAGTATTTTTACCGAAATTTGCGGCACAATGATGTCCCATCGCGGTGGCGGCGATCTGTCAATATTTCGCAATGAGCTTGCAGGAAAAGGGATTGAGCTCGCAGCACCACCTCGATACAAGAATGATATTGCCCAACTTCAGCAACATTCTCAGGAAATTGCTGATTCCCTAAATCGATATGAAGCTATTGAAAGTCAGACCGGTCAACCTGTTACCCTCCGCAGAGAATGCCAGAACGAAGTTGAACAAGCCGTGCAGTCAGGTTCTCTATTAATTATTGGTGAACCCGGAGCGGGTAAAAGCGGAGTCCTGAATGCACTGGCACGCAGTTTGCGGGAACGAGGAGATGATGTACTGGAGCTGGCGGTTGATCGCTATTCCGTTGAGTCGCTTGAAGGTCTGAGTCGAGAACTCAGACTGGAGCATAGTTTGACCGACGTGCTTGAGGCGTGGGATGGCCCATCTCAGGGCTGGCTGATTATAGACGCGCTGGATGCCACCAGAGGGGGCAAGGGAGAAGCCGTTTTTCGCCCACTCATTGAACAGGTGTTGACCTGGGGTGGTCGTTGGAAAATCATTGCCTCAATACGTAGTTTTGATCTGCGCATGGGAGTAAAGCTTCGTGACTTGTTTAAAGGCGTCCCTCCTGTTGCTGAACGTGCTGATGCTTTGTTTTCTTCCGTTCGCCATATTGTTATCCCACGTTGGTCAGATGATGAATTTCGCCAACTACTGGAAGTATCCCCCTCTCTGGCTACGGCCCTAGAGGGTGCCTCCGACAAACTGCGAGATCTGGCGAAAGTTCCGTTTAATACCAGACTGCTGGCAGAACTGGTTTCGCAAGAAACTGATGTCAGGTTTACGGCTATCTCATCTCAGACAGAACTATTAAAACTGTACTGGCAACATCGAGTTGGGAAACATGGACTTAACGCAACGCGAAATATAAAAACATTAGTGGATGCCATGATTGATGGGCGTTCGCTCAGTGTTTCATCCCTGCTTACGGGCACGGATCCTGACATGCTTGATACACTGTGTCATGAAGGCGTATTGAATCGGGAACAAAATGACCGCCGGATACAATTTCGCCATCACCTTTTATTTGACTATGCTGCGGCACAGACATCGTTTGAGCCAGATGCGCTAATTGCGGGGAGATTGCATTTTCAGAAAGAACACGCTCAGGGATTAATGCTATCCCCCGCACTTGGCTTTGTGCTTCAGGAAATATGGAGTTATGACGATAATCATCGTAGCTTTTGGCAAGCAGTGAGTTATCTGGTCAATGACAAAGATGGAGATCCGATTATTCGTAGTTCGGCCGGTCGAATTGCAGCAGAGTATCCCATAGAACAGGACGATCTGCTCTGGCTTGCTGGACGTGTAGCAGTTGATGACGAGAAAATAATAACCACTTTGGGCCATATATGCGGCGCGCTGGCAATACGATTTGAGGATGAAAAAAATGTTGCCCTGCCGCCATGGGTGTATTTGGTATCAGCTCTGACGCCCCAAGTCAATAAAGTTGCAGAAACTTTGCGATTCTTATTGCATCCACTCATCAGACAGGTTGCTGAGCCAGTCTTACGTAATATGCTCGGTACAACCAGCCGTGCAATGCTTTCGCATGGCTTAACATTAAGTGATCCGCAATACTTTGTCGGTAACGCTATTTCGTTCGTTGCAGATACAATCGACACCGATGTTCAGGCTTCCTGTAATTTACTGGCACAAATCATTTCTCCTGAGCGGCTTCAACGTTTTGGCTCCGAAGAAATCCCTACACTTTGTCACAACATCGAGAAAATCGGAGAACATGCACCGGATTTCGTGGCCCGTATCTTCGAATTTGTCTATAGCCATGACATCGTAGACGATCGGGAAACAAATATGGGGGAGAGTCGAATCCTTCCGTTGAGATCAAATGCCCGACAGGATTATGAACTGGCAAGATATTCACTTAGTGAGTATTTTTCTTATTTTATTGAACAATACCCCAGCCATGCAATTAGCGCTACGGTGAGTGCTCTCGATGGTTACGTTGCTCGAAGACATCCGATGGATGCGCCTACTGAGCATGTAACAATTTCCGGGTACAATATTATTCTTCAGACCGATCGCAGCCACATTTGGGCATATAACCCAGACAACCAGCACGCACATGACGGTGAAGTACTGGTTAATAAACTTTTTCAACGTTTGCAAATTGCCCCAAGTTCAGATGCACTTATTCTTGCCAAGCTTATCTGCGAAAAAGCGTCACTGGCAGTATTCTGGAGCAGGCTCTTTCTGGCTGCAAATAAACGGGATGACGACCTGATTGATTTTCTGTGGCCTATAGCTGCACAAGAAATATTTATCCGAAGTGAAGATACCCGTAAAGATGCCATTGATATTGTGGGCAAGGGAGTTACTCGCCGCTCAGAAGAAGAACGAGAGAAGCTAGAAAGCTCTGCTTTTCAGTATGATTTTTCTGATTATCTTTATCCAGAAGAAGCAAAAAACAAGCTGCTATGTTGTCTTTTTAACGCTATCGGTACGGAGAATTTATGCACTCAGTCTGCCCGAGATTTCTTGAGAAAGTTTTCGTGTGACGTTGAAACATCAAGCAATGAACGACTTTTTAACGTTTCTCCAGTCAGAGTAACAACCGGGATACCTTATGATTTTATTGATGATTTAGACCAGAAAGAACCGGACAATACAATTATTATCGATGCTGTAAAAACAGCAAGGGAAGCGCTGAGGCTTGAGTCGAACAATACTCTTCCCTCCGGACTATCATTAGAAAATATCTTCAATATCCTTGAACCTGTTCATAGTCTCCTCTACCTGGAAAATACTCATAATTATGTACGCATTACCGCAGAAGACGTAATTATCAGAGCCTGTAATGCAATCATTGAACAGAAGTTATTGCCCGCAGCGGATGAAGAACAGGCAGAAGAACTCACATCGCATTTTTTAAAATTCCTCGATATCGCTTCCCATTCTGCTGGCCCTAAACTTAAGGAGAATACGGAAGAAGAATTTGAAAACAGTACCAGTTGGGGTTCTCCTGCACCAAGACTTGATGCAGCGCAGATTATCCTTGATATTATTCCTTTGCGTCCCGATCTTTATGGAAGATTAAAAGCTGATATTGAAAGAATGCTGATTGATCCTCATCCGGCGGTTCGCTTCCAGACGTCAGTACGCCTCTTACGGCTATGGGATATTGATCAGGATAGTGTATGGCGCTATTTGAACGAAAGGATAGAACAGGAAACCAACACCGGTGTTCTTGAGCACACTGTGGCGTATGGTATAAGACGTTTGCTACATGTTGATCCTTCACGTATTTTCAGCCTCATTCAGAAATTACTGAGTCGGTTTAGTGGCGATCCAGAACGTCAAAAACGCATTCGTAAAATTGTTAGCAGCGATATAACTATTCTCTGGGGAGTGCATGAGACCAGAGGTGCTTATAACATACTACAAAGTTGGGCTAATGCTCCCACCATTTATAACGATGAACTTAATAATGTTCTGTTCACATTAAGGGAAGGGTTCATTCTTGGACTTACCGGACAGGCCGCACCAAAAGATATAGAAATAAGACAACGAGCACTGGATATTGCTTATGACATTATCGATGCTGCCGGAATAAAGCTGGAAAAGTATTATCAACAAACGAACCTGACAGACATTGACAAAGAAAATGTAAAACGGTGTGCGGAAGTCATCGACAGAGCCTGTTCGCAACTACGCTTCGCTTGCGAAGGTAAGCATAATTCCGACGAACCGCCATTGAAAAATGAGGGACTTAAGCAATTCCTGAATAAGACTGAGAAGCACCTGCAGCGTATCGGTGATTGTGGTACGCCGCACACTATCTACTATCTTCTCGAACTCCTTGAAACACTGGTTCCTGTCGCGCCCGAAAAGTGTTTCGATCTACTGGCTAACGCGCTTTATCACGGAAGGAAACTCGGTTTCCAGAACGAAAGACTGGGAATGGCTCAACTGGTAAAAATGATGGGGATATTTCTTGCCGATTATAAAACCATCTTTGACGATCAAAACAGACGTACCCGTTTGATAAACAGTCTGGACATCTTTATGGAAGCGGGTTGGCCTGCGGCCCGGCGTCTGCTTTATAGGTTACCGGAGTTGATTCAGTGAACGAAGCACAACTTCGTAATCAGTTTCGTTGGGATTTATCCATGTTAATGGATGATATTGTACGCTTTATTGAATGTGGAATTATTAACTCTTATTCAAAAGATAGTGCAAAGACTCTCCATGAACATGATACTCGAATCTTGTTTTTCGATCGGTTGCTAACAAGTCTGGGCTGGCGATTAGGAGCCCATGGTAATGTTCAAGAAGAAGCCAGAATAAAAGCAGATACAACACGATTTATGGACTATGTCGGCGTAAATCAGAAGACTAAAACACCATTAATGATTTTTGAGGCGAAAGCTTGGGGTGTTCCTTTTGTTTCTGCCCGCAACCGTGAAGACAGAGCCAAGGACGAAGATCTCATCGTTATGGCAATTCGTCATATACTGAATGACAAAGCGGGTGCCGACCAAACTGGGTTCAAAAACGCCAGGCATATCGCCGCCATTTTCGTCAGCGATACCAACCCTGGCGGCTACCGGGAGGATCGGGGCTACAACGGGTTTTGCGGTATTTAGCGCTCGCACTGCCCCGGTACCGGGCAGCGCTAACGGCGCGGGATGGCGACCGGACGATAAAGCCGCAGAAGCGTCAGGCGTATCGACCGTGCAAAATAGCGTGATAAAATCAGTTTTTCATCCCGTCTATTTTCACCCGCCGTTTCACATGCTATTGCTGCAGGATATTTTTATTCATCGACATCACCCATGTTATAAATGTTCTCAGGGGGACCGGGATATGTTTGCGGCTCGGATAGTAAATATTAAAATGATCGGCAGGATAACGATAATCAGACAGCAAGCGGACAAACCCGCCTTCTTTAATTTTATCCTGAACCAGATTCTCATATACAAAGGCAATACCTAATCCGGATTCCGCAGCCTGTATCATCGCCGCATCGGAATCCATCACCAGATCGCCCTTCACAGCCACTTCCGTTATAACGCCCGTAGCGCTAATAAACTCCCAGCGGTACAGATCCCCACCAGGAAAGCAACGATTAATGCATCTGAAATTAACGAGATCTTTTGGTGAAGAGGGTGCGCCGGATTTTTTTATAAAATCCGCACTCGCCACTGGAATAAGAGATAGCGGTTCTCCAAAGGGTATGGCAATCATATCTTTAGGCACATCTTGCGTATAGCGTATACCCGCATCAAATCCTGAATCTATAATATTGACTTTCCTGTCCGTGGTGAATAACTCAAGTTTAATATCCGGATACTCATTTTTGAACGGTGCGAAGTAACGTTGAAAGAAGAGATCCAGCACAATGCGTGGCGAATTTAGTCTCACCACCCCTTCCGGCTTTGCTCTGTGCTCATTAAGGTTATCAATCACCCGCCTGTAGTCATTGAGCACAGGAGTAACGTCATTCAGAAACTCCTGGCCGATAGCGGTCAGGGAAAGACTGCGCGTAGAACGATTTAAAAGCCTCGCGCCCAGTTTCTCTTCCAGATTATTTATGGCAATAGTTAACGTTGGTGGAGAAATATTCAACTCTTTTGCTGCCTGACGAAAACTTCCATGCTTCACAATAAGACTAAGCATTTCTACATGTTGCAATTCGGGAATATTTTTCATTGTTAACATCCGTAAAATACTGCATTAGAAAGAGATTAATTGTTGTGAATGGAAAAGGGAAGTATATATTTCAGCACATTGTACGAGTGAGGAAAATAAAATGGAAACACGTTATCTGGGAAAGAACAAATTTCAGGTGTCGGCATTAGGTCTGGGTTGTATGGGAATGAGTTTTGCCTATGGCGGAGCCGAAGAGTCGCAGGCAATTAACACCATTCACGCTGCGGTTGATTTGGGCGTCACTTTCCTTGATACCGCAGAAGTTTATGGCCCATTTGATAATGAAGTGCTGATCGGAAAAGCAATCAAAGGCGTTCGCGACAAGGTACAGATTGCGACCAAATTTGGTTTCCGCATTCTTCCTGGCGGTCAGGGGCTTGAGCGTATGGCCGGCGTTGACAGCCGTCCTGAACATATCCGCGAGGCGGTAGAAGGCTCCCTAAAACGTCTCAACGTCGAGACTATCGATCTCCTTTATCAGCACCGCGTTGATCCCACCGTCCCCGTTGAAGACGTGGTGGGAACAATGGCAGATCTGGTCAAGGAAGGGAAAATTCTCCATATCGGACTTTCCGAGGTCTCTGCCAATACTTTACGCCGGGCCTGTGAAGTTCATCCGATCGCCGCCGTTCAAACCGAATATTCTCTCTGGACCCGCGAGCCGGAAGAAAACATTCTTAAAACTTGCCGCGAATTAGGGGTAGGATTTGTGCCCTATAGCCCGCTGGGTCGTGGATTTTTAACCGGCAAAATCACCGATCGGTCCGGCTTCGCCGAGGATGATTTTCGGCGCAATCTTCCTCGCTTCCAGCACGATGCCATGCGGAAAAACCAGCAGCTACTCAGCCAGCTGCGGGATGTGGCCGATAAATATCGCTGTACCCTGGCCCAGCTCGCTCTCGCGTGGGTGATGAGTAAAGGCGATGATATCGTCCCCATTCCCGGCGCGCGCCAAATCGCGCATTTGCAGGATAATGCCGGCGCGGCCAGCCTGGCTATTTCCGATGTTGATATTAAACTCATCGATCGCATCTTTACCCCTGACCATATTCACGGATTAAGATATACCCAGGGTGATTTTCATTTAATCGATAAGTAACATCCTGCTATAAATCCTCCCGCCTTTCCGGCGGGAGCTAAGGTTTACCGTCTCGCGCACATCTCTCCTCCACCGCGCCAGTTTGCTGGCGCCACGCGGTAACCTCCTCATCAAGCCAGGCCTTAAATAGAATGGCTTCGTTTTTCTGCTCTGCGCCCTGCGATGAAACCAGCCAGTAAGGCCACGGATAAGGGGCGGTGAAAGACGTAAGCTGTACCAGCTCACCTCTGGAGAGCGCATCCTGGACTAAAGAGCGGCGTTCCAGCGCGATACCTTTACCGAGCCGGACGGCCTCCAGCACCAGGTTTGAGTCGTTGATGCACAAACCGCCTGGCACAATCTCTCTTTCAAGCCCCGCGTTGATACACCATGCTTTCCACGACTCCATGGAAAAGATAATGTTGCTCTTCGCTATCTCTGACGGCGTACGGGGGAGCACGCCGCCGTTATAGGTTGGCGCGGCCACAACGATAAGCTGATCGGAGAAAAGGTAATGGCTCTCCGTTCCTTCCCAGTCGCCTTTTCCCATGCGTATAGCCAAATCCGCCCCTTCCTGCTGCATGCTGGTTATCGCCAGGCTCGCCTGTATCCGCAGCGAGATATGGGGGTATTTCTCCCGAAACCGTTCCAGGCGAGGCAACAACCAGTGGCAGCCGAACGAGGGCACCATCGCCAGGGTCAGCTCCTGCCGGCGGGGGTTGACCTGCACCAGCCGGGTGGCATCAGCAATATGGTGCAAAGCCTCGCGGACCTGTAAGGCATACAGCCTCCCTTCTTCATTAATCTGCACGCCGCGGCCGTGACGGATAAACAGCTTGATGCCGACCATCTCCTCCAGCACTTTAATCTGCTGGCTGATGGCTGAATGCGTAACGTGTAGCTCTTTCGCCGCCAGCGTCACGCTGCCAAGACGCGCCACGGCTTCAAAACTACGTAAACTCGCAATAGGGGGAAAATCCGCCATGTTACCGCTCCCACAACCTGACGCGTAAAACGTGACCCACAATCTGTCAGTAATACTAACCCAACCCGTAAGATACTGAAGATATTCGCCATGACGAATTTACTGTACTGTTTCTTCACCGCCGGCAATGAAGCATTAACCCCAGCCTATTTCACCAGCACAGGAAAACAGGAATCATGATGAAGCTTATTGGCATGATGGATTCACCTTATGTAAGGCGCGTGGCGATTTCCCTTGAACTCTACGGCGTCGAGTTTGCAAGTCACCCGCTGTCCGTATTCAGCAGCTTTGAAGCCTTTTCCAGGATAAACCCTGCGGTCAAAGCGCCGACGCTGGTGCTGGATAACGGAATTCGCCTGATGGATTCGTCGCTGATACTCTCTTATTTTGAAGCCCAGGCCGCCCCGGGGCGCAAGCTGCTGCCGGTCGCGCCGGACGCGCTGGCAAGGGATCTGCAAACGCTGGGCTTTATTCTCGCCGCGGGTGAAAAGGCGGTACAAAATGTCTATGAACACAATCTGCGCCCGGCGGAAAAGCAGCATAATCCGTGGATAGCGCGCATCACGGCTCAGCTGCTGGCAGCCTGCACGGAGTGGAACAGGCTGCTGGAGGAGCGTCCGGCGGCCGCGGTTCCCGATCAGGTGGCCGTAACGAGTACGGTTATCTGGACCTTTATTCAGTCAACGATCCCTCACGTGGTTCATGCGGGAGACTTTAATCATATCCGGTCCGTTGCTGAATTATTTGAAACCCATAGCGCCTTTAAAAAACATCCCTTTAGCTAAAGCATCAGCTCAATGCGATAAAGCTAAAACCTGAACGTGAATCGCCACGGCAACCGATAGCGCCCGGCAACCGCGGGCGCGTTATCTGATGGAAGACATCGCCTGGCGTGAGGGAAAGGGTTAAAAACCGCTACCGGCGTGCAGTGCTGCACGACCAATCTCCACCGGCATCCCTGAACGGCGTTCAAGCGCCTGCTCCGCGTGATTCACATCCCCCCCCTCGCCCTTCACAAAGGCCTGAATCGCCGGCGTGATGGGGAGCGGCACCTTCCGGTCCGATTCATACTCCGCGCGGTTACGCGACAACGGTTCGTGAACTTCAACCCAGCGGCTACCGTCCGGCTCGGCGGTATACTTCACCGGCTGGTCGATGATTTGCACGCGCGTCCCGACCGGAACGGTATCAAACAGGTATTTGATGTCGTCGTTACGCAGGCGGATGCAGCCCTGGCTCACGCGCAGGCCAATGCCGAAATTGGCGTTGGTGCCGTGGATCGCGTAGAGCCTGCCGATGTAAATCGCGTACAGGCCCATGGGATTATCCGGCCCTGCGGGCACAAACGCGGGCAGGCTTTCGCCACGGCTGGCGTATTCACGACGGGTATTGGCGGTGGGCGTCCAGGTCGGCGCCTCCTGCTTACGCTCCACGGCGGTGACCCAGTTACGCGGGGTTTCGCGTCCTGCCTGGCCAATGCCAATCGGCAGAACGTCAACCGTTGTGCCATCGGGCGGATAGTAGTAGAGACGCATTTCGGCCACGTTGATCACGATCCCGTTGCGAACCGTGGCGGGCAGGATAAGCTGCTGCGGGACCACCAGCGTGGAGCCCGACTTCGGCAGGTACACGTC
>ERZ652168.312-NODE-312-length-14150-cov-8.00568_pt1 | contig 14150 bp, 9 predicted proteins | sample MGYA00514763_ERZ652168 | MGnify/ENA metagenome assembly ERZ652168
GGCAGCGTCAGATGTGTATAAGAGACAGTCGCACCACTAACGATATGCCGATTGTCGACCCTAACGGTTTTGCTGCGCTGGGGCTGTTCCCGCTGCAAATTAACCCGCATTTCACCAACGCGCTGCCGGAAGGCCATAAAGGCGAGACCCGCGAACAGCGGATCCGCGAGCTGCTGGTGGTTGCGCCAGAGCTGACGATTATCGGCCTGCCGGAAGGCAACTGGATACAGGTGACGCAGGGCCACGCTACCCTTGGCGGCCCGAATCCAACGCTGGTATTCAGAGCCGGAGAAGACGCGGTGACCCTCAACGCCGGTCATCGTTTCTAAACCCCGTGCGCACGTTTCCCGGAGGCGGCGCTGCGCGCCTGTCCGGGCTACCATCCCGCAGACGGTGGAGAACTCGTAGCCCGGCTAAGCGCAGCGCGAGCCGGGGATGTCAGGCGGCACATCAGCGCTTAATAATCATCGCGCTCATCGTCCTCATCCGGCTGCTCCATCACGCTATAGGCCACCGAGCAGAACAGTGAATTCAGACGCTTCATATCGCCCAGCAGCGCCAGGTGCAGCGTACTGGTCTCAATACTCTGCACGTTTTGCTGATGCAGGCGGTCAACGTGGGCATGCGAGTAACGACGGTTCATGATACGAAAACGATGCTTGCTGCGGCGCAGGCGGCGGGCGCTCGGCACGTCGCCGGAGAAGAAGACCGACATCGCCAGCTGCAGATTGCTGAGCAACTGCTCGTAGAGGGCATCCAGCTCTTTTAATCCCTCCATGGAGAACGCGCGCCGCGCGGCCAGCGATTTATCGGCGATCTCGCTGCCCATTCTTTCGACGATATCCGAAGCCTGCTCGAGGTTAAGCGCCATTTCGATAATTTCCGCCCAGCGGCGGGACTCCTCATCCGCCAGCTCCTCTTTCGGCATCCGCGCCAGATAGAGCTTAATGGCGGTGTAAAGTACGTTGATATCGTCCGCCATCCGCCGCAGCTCTTTCTCCTCACGCGGCTCGCCGTGCATCACTTTATGCAGGCTTTCCAGCATCTGCTCCATGGCATCGCCAATACGCAGGGTTTCGCGGGCGGCATTGGCCAGCGCCAGGGCGGGCGTATCCAGCGCCGAAGTATCAAGATGCTTCGGCTTCAGCCGCGCGTCCAGCTCGGGCTCATCGCGAATCAGACGCTTACAGAGGTTAGCCATGGGGCCGGCAAACGGCACCATGGCGATACAGCGGATCAGGTTGTAGAAGACGTGGAAATAGATAACCAGTTCGGATTTTTGCAGCGGAAGCTCATCCATGACGTTTGCCAACAGATGCACAAACGGCAGGATAATCAGGCTACCCACCAGCTTAAACAGCAGGCTGCCGAGCGCCACGCGGCGCGCGGCAGCATTGGCGCCGCTGTTGTTTAGCATGGCCAGCAGCCCGGATCCGAGGTTGGCGCCGATCACCAGGCACAGCGCCACCGGAAACGAAATCACGCCGGTGGCGGTTAACGTTGCGGTCAGCAGCACCGCTGCCAGGCTTGAATAGCTGATGATGGCAAACACCGCGCCGATCAGCGCATCCAGCATAATATCGCCGGTCAACGAGGCGAAAATCACCTGTACGCCGTTAGCCTGGGTGATGGGATGCACCGCCTGCACGATCAGCTCCAGCGCTAGCAGAATCAAGCCCAGACCAATCCCCACGCGCCCAAGCTGGCCCGCGCGCGTTTGCTTGCGCCCAAGGAAGAAAATCACGCCGATAAAAATCAGCAGCGGCGAAAGCCAGGACAGATCGAAGGTCAGCACCCTCGCCATCAGCGCGGTACCGACGTCAGCGCCCAGCACCATCACCAGCGCAGGGGCCAGCGCCACCAGATCCTGGGCGACAAAAGAGGTGACCAGCATGGTGGTGGCGTTGCTGCTCTGCACCAGCGCGGTAACGCCGATCCCCGCGCAGAAGGCGAGCGGTTTTTTCTCCACGCTGCTGCTGAGCACGCTTCTCAGACGAGCGCCGTAGACGCGCATCACGCCGGTACGGACAATATGGGTGCCCCACACCAGTAGGGCGACGGCGGACAACAGGTGTAGCAGAGTTAACACGGAATCAGCTTCTCCTTATATTTATTCGTTCCCGAAACTCATAAACCGTTACAGGCCGGATAGCGCTTCGCTTATCCGACGGCAACGATCGCAAGCTTCCTTCAGTATAAGGGTTTACGCACAATAAAGAGACAGGGCGCTCATTGAGCGCCCTGTTAGTTGTAAGGAAAGATAACGGTTTGGTGGATCAGTCGGCATCGTAACCGAGGTTCGGCGCCAGCCAGCGCTCCACTTCCGCCACGCTCATCCCCTTACGCAACGCATAGTCTTCCACCTGGTCGCGCTGAATTTGCGCTACCGCGAAGTATTTGCTGTCCGGATGGCTGAAGTACCAGCCGGAAACCGACGCGCCGGGCCACATGGCAAAAGATTCCGTCAGCTTCATGCCGGTGCGTTTTTCCACCTCCAGCAGTTCCCAGATCGTCGCCTTTTCGGTGTGCTCCGGGCAGGCCGGATAGCCCGGCGCCGGGCGAATTCCCTGGTAGTTCTCGCGGATCAGCTCCTCGTTGCTGAGGTTTTCGTTCGCCGCATAGCCCCAGTAAACCTTACGCACCCGCTCATGCAGATACTCGGCAAAGGCTTCCGCCAGGCGGTCGGCAATCGCCTTCACCATAATCTTGTTGTAGTCATCGTGCTGCGCTTCGTAGGCGTCGGCCAGCGCGTCTTCCTCAAGGCCGCCGGTCACCGCAAAGGCGCCGATATAGTCCGCCTTCCCCGACAGCTTCGGCGCGACAAAATCCGCCAGGCAGTAGTTGGCAAAGCCGACTTTCTCCGTCTGCTGGCGCAGATGATGCCCCACCGTCAGCACGTGAGTCCGGGTTTCATCGCGATAGATTTCAACATCGTCGCCGACGCGGTTAGCCGGGAACAGCCCCACCACGCCGCGCGGATTCAGAGCCTTCCCGGCGCTGAGCTTATCCAGCAGTTCGTTGGCGTCTTTAAACAGGCGCTGCGCCTCTTCGCCGACCACTTCATCTTCCAGAATGCGCGGATACTTACCGGCCAGCGACCAGGTCATAAAGAACGGCGTCCAGTCGATATAGTTACGCAGGGTTTCGATACTGGCCTCAACCTCATGCACGCCCAGACGATGGGCCACCGGCGGAGTGTAGCTTGCCCAGTCAAAGGCCAGGTCGTTATCGCGCGCGGCCTCCAGCGTGACCGGCGGGGTGCGCGGCTTTTTACGCCCGTGCTGAATACGTACCGTTTCGTACTCTTTGCGGGTACGGGCGACAAAATCATCGCGCTGGCTATCGGACAGCAGCGCGGCGACCACGCCAACGGTGCGCGAGGCGTTCTGCACGTAGACCGTCGGCCCGCTGTAGTTCTGCTCGATTTTCACCGCCGTGTGCGCTTTCGAGGTGGTTGCGCCGCCGATCAGCAGCGGAATAGTAAAGCCCTGACGCTCCATCTCCTTCGCCACGTTGACCATCTCATCCAGCGACGGCGTAATCAGCCCGGAGAGGCCAATCAGGTCGGCGTTAACCTCGCGGGCGGTTTTCAGGATTTTATCCGCAGGCACCATCACGCCAAGGTCGACGATTTCGTAGTTGTTACACTGCAGCACCACGCCGACAATATTCTTGCCGATGTCGTGAACGTCACCCTTCACGGTGGCGATGACCATCTTGCCGTTGCTGGAACCTTTCTCTTTGCTGGCCTCAATATAGGGTTCGAGGTAGGCCACCGCCTGCTTCATGACGCGGGCGGATTTCACCACCTGCGGCAGGAACATTTTCCCTTCACCGAACAGATCGCCGACCACGTTCATGCCATCCATCAGCGGCCCTTCGATAACCTCAATCGGACGCGCGGCCTGCTGGCGGGCTTCTTCGGTATCGAGCTCGATAAATTCGGTAATGCCTTTAACCAGCGAGTATTCGAGGCGCTTTTTGACGTCCCAGCTGCGCCATTCCGCCTGCTGAGCGTTGGCGGTATCGTCGGTTTTGCTGCCGCGATACTTTTCCGCCAGATCGAGCAGACGTTCAGTGCCGTCATCGCGGCGGTTCAGAATCACATCTTCAACCGCATCGCGCAGCTCGGCGGGAAGGTCGTCGTAAATCGCCAGCTGGCCGGCGTTAACGATGCCCATGTCCATGCCGTTGCGGATGGCGTAGTAGAGGAATACCGCGTGAATCGCCTCGCGCACCGGGTCGTTGCCGCGGAAGGAGAACGACACGTTAGAGACGCCGCCGGAGATCAGCGCGTGCGGCAGTTCGCGTTTGATATCTTCGCAGGCGCCGATAAAGTCCTGGGCATAGTTGTTGTGCTCTTCAATCCCGGTCGCCACGGCGAAAATATTCGGGTCAAAGATGATGTCTTCCGGCGGGAAGCCCACCTCTTCGGTGAGAATTTTGTACGCCCGGCGGCAAATTTCAATTTTCCGCTCGCGGGTATCGGCCTGGCCCACTTCATCAAAGGCCATAACCACGACGGCGGCGCCGTAGCGGCGCACCTTTTTCGCATGCTGGATAAACGGCTCAACGCCCTCTTTCATCGAGATGGAGTTAACGATGCCTTTACCCTGAATACACTTCAGGCCCTTTTCGATGACCTCCCATTTGGAGGAGTCGATCATAATCGGCACGCGGGCGATATCCGGCTCACCGGCGATCAGGTTGAGGAAACGCGTCATCGCCGCTTCGGCGTCGAGCATCCCCTCATCCATATTGATATCGATAATCTGCGCGCCGCTTTCCACCTGCTGGCGCGCCACATCCAGCGCTTCGTTATATTTTTCTTCTTTAATCAGGCGTTTGAATTTTGCCGAGCCGGTAACGTTGGTGCGTTCGCCGACGTTCACAAACAGGCTGTCATCGCCGATATTCAGCGGCTCAAGGCCGGAAAGACGACAGGCGACGGGGATTTCCGGCAGCTGGCGCGGCGGCAGGCCGGCCACCGCGCGGCTCATGGCGGCGATATGTTCCGGCGTGGTACCGCAGCAGCCGCCGACAATATTCAGGAATCCGGCTTCAGCCCATTCGCGAATTTGCGCCGCCATCGTGTCGGCGTCCAGGTCGTATTCGCCAAAGGCGTTCGGCAGACCGGCGTTCGGGTGGGCGGTAACGTAGCATTCGGCGATACGCGACAGCTCCTGCACGTACTGGCGCAGCTCATCCGGCCCCAGGGCGCAGTTGAGGCCAAACGTCAGCGCATCGGCGTGGCGCAGCGAGTTATAAAAGGCTTCGGTGGTCTGGCCGGACAGCGTGCGCCCGGAGGCGTCGGTGATAGTGCCGGAGATCATAATCGGCAGATCGACTCCCAGCGCTTCAAACTCCTCTTTAACCGCAAAGATCGCCGCTTTGGCGTTGAGGGTATCGAACACCGTCTCAATCAAAATCAGATCCGCCCCGCCTTCCACCAGCGCTTTGGTGGATTCACGGTAGGCTTCCACCAGCCCGTCAAAGGTGATGTTGCGGAAGGCCGGGTCGTTGACGTCGGGAGAAATGGACGCCGTGCGGTTAGTCGGGCCGAGGACCCCTGCGACGTAGCGCGGTTTTTCCGGCGTGCGTGCGGTCCAGGCATCGGCGCTGGCGCGGGCCAGTTTCGCCGCCACAAAGTTGATTTCCGCCGACAGGGATTCCATCTGGTAATCCGCCATCGCGATGGTCGTCGAGTTAAAGGTGTTGGTTTCAATGATATCCGCCCCGGCCGCAAAATAGGCATCGTGGATAGCGGTTATCACATCCGGCTTGCTGAGAACCAGCAGGTCGTTGTTGCCCTTCAGGTCGCACGGCCAGTCGGCAAAGCGCTCGCCGCGAAAGTCCTGCTCACTCAGACGGTAGCTCTGGATCATGGTGCCCATGCCCCCATCCAGAACCAAAATACGTGCTTTTAACTGCTGATGCAGTTGCTCAACTTTGCTGCTCACACTCGCTCCCGACAACGCTCAACCAGACCGAAAAAACTCAACAGACCATACTGGCACAAACCGAAGGGGTGGAAAAGAGAACAGCGGGCAAGATGAGACATGTTCAGCTTCACTCATCCGATCAGTCGGGTAGTGATTGCATTATCGCCAAATAAAACGAAAATCATTTCCACGATACAGAAAAAAGGAGTCCGCGATGGCGACCCCCGCTCCCGCAAAACGCGGCAGAAAACCTGCCTCCCCCGCCGCCGCTCCGGCCGGCGGGCAAGGTCAGTCCCTGACCCGCGGACTGAAGCTGCTCGAATGGATTGCTGAATCCCACGGCAGCGTGGCGCTGACCGAACTGGCCCAGCAGGCCGGCCTGCCTAACTCCACGACTCACCGCCTGCTGACGACCATGCAGCAGCTGGGTTTTGTTCGTCAGGTCGGTGAGCTGGGCCACTGGTCGGTGGGCGCCCATGCTTTCGTCGTCGGCAGCAGCTTCCTGCAAAGCCGTAATCTGTTGGCGATCGTCCATCCGATTTTGCGTCAGCTGATGGAAGATTCCGGTGAAACGGTTAACCTCGCGGTGCTTGACCAGAGCGATCATCAGGCGATTATTATCGACCAGGTGCAGTGTACGCAGCTGATGCGTATGTCGGCACCGATTGGCGGTAAGCTGCCGATGCACGCTTCCGGCGCCGGAAAGGCGTTTCTGTCGCAGCTAAGCGAAGAGCAGGTTACCGGCCTGCTGCACCGTCAAGGTCTGCACGCTTATACCCATGCCACCCTGGTATCGCCGGTACATCTGAAAGAGGACCTGGCCCAGACGCGTAAGCGCGGCTACTCGTTTGATGACGAAGAACACGCGCTGGGCCTGCGCTGCGTAGCGTCGTGCATTTATGATGAACATCGTGAGCCGTTCGCCGCCATCTCCATTTCCGGGCCCATTTCCCGTATTACCGATGACCGCGTGACCGAGTTCGGCGCGATGGTGATTAAGGCGGCGAAAGAAGTGACGCTGGCCTACGGCGGAGTGCGCTAAATGAGCGATCTGAAATCCTACTGGCAGGATAAATACCCTTCTGCTTTCTGCTGGTCTTTCGGCGATTCACCGGCGCTGGCCGACGAGCTGGCTGCCCTGGTTATCGCCGGGAAGAAACGCGGCACCTGCGGTTCGCTTGCCAGCTATCAGCAGGAGCAGCCGCCCGTGACGCCGGGTGCGTATCACATTGTGCTGGACGGCAAAGGGAAAGCCGTCTGCGTGATACGCACCCTGACCCTCAGGCTCATTCGCTTTAACGAAATGAGCCCTGAGCTCGCCGCGCTGGAGGGCGAAGGTGATTTAAGCCTCGCTTACTGGCAATCGGCGCATCAGGCATTCTTTGAACGCGAAGGCACCTGGGCGCCGGATATGGAGCTGGTGTACGAAGAATTTGCCGTTATCGAAGCAGCCTGAAGCAGGCCATCGGCTATCCCGCCTGCTTCAGGTCGCCGTAGCGCACGCTAAAACGCTGACGGCGGCGATAGGCGTAGACGTCTTCCACGTGGCCGTTGCGGATACGCGTTTGCAGCTCCCGCCAGTAGTCGGCGCGCAGCAGGTCGGCGTGCATCTCTTCAAATAGCGGTCCGATGCGCGGGTCAGCGCACAGCCAGTGGCGAAACTCTTCCGGAAAAACATCGCCAGGCGAGACGCTATACCAGGGCTCGCTGGCAAGCTCATCCTCCGGGTAGCGCGCCGGCGGGATCTCGCGGAAATTCACCTCCGTCATATAGCAAATTTCATCGTAATCGTAGAACACCACCCGGCCGTGACGCGTGACGCCAAAGTTTTTAAATAGCATATCGCCGGGGAAAATGTTGGCGGCGGCCAGCTGACGAATGGCGTTGCCGTACTCCTCTACCGCATCGCGCAGCGCCGGACCGTCCACCTGCTCCAGCCAGATATTCAGCGGCACCATCCGCCGCTCGATATAAAGATGGCTGATCGCAATCCGATCGCCGAGATCGCTAATTTTCGCTCCGGCTTCGGTTTGTAACAGGGCCATAAGTTCGGGCGCAATTTGCCGTTTCTCCAGGACGAAGTTCTCAAACTCCTGGGTATCGGCCATCCTTCCCACGCGGTCGTGCTCTTTGACCAGCTGATAGCAGGCGCGCACGTGGGCGGCGGTCATCTCTTTCTGCGGCGCAAAGCGGTCCTTAATGACTTTAAATACCCGGTCAAATCCCGGCAAAGTAAACACCAGCATCACCATGCCGCGAATCCCCGGCGCTTCAATAAATTGCTCATCGCTGCGGGAAATATAGTGCAGGTATTCCCGATAGCTCTCGGTTTTCGCATGCTTCTGGCAGCCAATCGCCATGTACAGTTCAGCGGTGGTTTTCCCCGGGAGAATCTCGCGCAGCCACTCGACCAGCGCGCCGGGTAGCGGCGCGTAAACCATAAAATAGGAGCGGGCGAAGCCAAAAACGATGCTGGCTTCGGCATGCGTCGTCAGACAGGCGTCGACAAACAATTCGCCTTCATCGGTGCGATGGATTGGCAGAAGAAAAGGCAGCGTCGCCATCGGCGTAACCAGTTTGCCTACCAGCCAGGCCGCCTTATTGCGGTAAAACAGTTCATTCGCCACCTGCAGGTGCGACCGGGAAAGCAGCTCGCTGCCGAGCGCCTCCTGCAGGCAAGCGGTGATATAACCGATATCGCGCGCGCTGTTTTGCCACGGCAGACGGAGAGGAAGATCGGATAACACTTTGCGTAATAGCGTGTCCCAGCCGCGCTCGGGGAAGAAATCTTTGGCCAGCGGGCGCGGGATGGCGCGTAAGCGCCGCTCTGGCTGAGAGCTGAAAATAAAAAGCCGCTCGGGAGTCAGCGAGCGGTGGTCAAACAACCGGCAATAAACGGAATTGAAAAAGCTCTCCGCAATTTCGAAACGAGGGTAATCCGGCAGCAGGTGGGTATAGTGTTCTTTTACCTGCAGCAAAAAATCGGTATCGGTATTTTTACCATCGGTAATGCAGCGCAGCTGCTCGACGACCAGGCCGACATGGTGATCGTAGAGATGAATACGCTGCTTCATCGCCTGCTGGACGGCATGCCAGTCAGCCTGTTCAAAGCGCTGCTGGGCGCCGGAAGTCACTTCAAGAAAACGACCGTACTGGGCGTCAAAACCCTGCAAAATAGTTTGAGCAATCAATAATTCCAGGCCACGCGTCATCTCTTCCCCCTCACCCATCCCTCTCCCCCGGAGAGAGGGAGAGGGGGAAATTATCAGAACTGATCTTCTTCTGTAGAGCCGGTTAACGCCGTGACTGATGAGGCTCCGCCCTGGATAATGGTGGTGACCTTATCGAAGTAGCCGGTGCCGACCTCCTGCTGATGAGAGACAAAGGTGTAGCCATCTTTAGCCGCCGCGAACTCCGGCTGCTGGACCTTCTCAACGTAGTGCTTCATCCCCTCGCCCTGGGCGTAGGCGTGGGCCAGGTCGAACATGTTGAACCACATGCTGTGAATACCGGCCAGGGTGATGAACTGATACTTGTAGCCCATATCCGACAGCTGCTGCTGGAAGCTGGCAATGGTTTTATCATCCAGCTTTTTCTGCCAGTTAAACGACGGCGAGCAGTTGTAGGCCAGCAGTTTGCCCGGATATTTCGCGTGGATCGCGTCGGCAAAGCGCTTCGCCAGCTCAAGGTCCGGGGTAGAGGTTTCACACCACACCAGGTCGGCATAGGGCGCGTAGGCCAGCCCGCGGCTGATGGCCTGTTCGATACCGGCATGGGTACGGAAGAAACCTTCGCTGGTACGGTCGCCGGTAATGAACTGGCGATCGTAAGGATCGCAGTCTGAGGTAATTAAATCCGCCGCATCGGCGTCAGTGCGAGCGATCACCAGCGTCGGCACGCCCATGACGTCCGCCGCCAGACGCGCGGCGACCAGTTTCTGAATCGCCTCTTGCGTGGGGACCAGCACTTTGCCGCCCATATGGCCGCATTTTTTCACCGATGCCAGCTGGTCTTCGAAGTGTACGGCCGCTGCACCGGCCTCAATCATCGATTTCATCAGCTCAAACGCATTAAGCACGCCGCCAAACCCCGCTTCCGCGTCGGCGACGATCGGCAGGAAATAATCGGTATAACGCGGATCGTTCGGCTCAATGCCCGCAGACCACTGGATCTGATCCGCGCGGCGGAAGCTGTTGTTGATCCGATCGACCACGGCCGGTACCGAGTTCGCCGGATAGAGCGATTGATCCGGATACATGCTGGAGGCCAGGTTGGCGTCCGCTGCGACCTGCCAGCCGGAAAGATAAATCGCTTCAATGCCCGCTTTCGCCTGCTGCAGCGCCTGACCGCCGGTCAGCGCGCCCAGGCTGTTGACGTAGCCTTTTTTCGCTTCCCCGTGCAGCAGTCGCCACATCTTTGCCGCGCCCAGCTGCGCCAGAGTACATTCCGGGTTGACCGAGCCGCGCAGCTTCACCACATCTTCGGCGCTGTATGGGCGAGTAATGCCTTCCCAGCGCGGATTCGTCCACTCTTTGTTTAATTCTTCGATTTGTTGGGTACGGGTTTTCATGTGCAGATGCTCCATATTGTTGTGTGGTGAATTAGGCCAGAAGGCGGTAGCCCGGCAGGGTTAAGAAATCGATCAGCTCGTCGGAGGTGGTGATCTGTTCCATCAGGCGAGCGGCTTCATCAAAACGCCCGCTGCTGTAGCGGTGCTCGCCCAGTTCGTCCTGAATCACCCGCATCTCTTCAGCCAGCCACTGGCGGAACAGCGCTTTGGTAACCGGTGTGCCGTTACTGAGGGTTTTCTCATGGTGGATCCATTGCCAGATAGAGGTACGGGAAATTTCCGCCGTCGCCGCATCTTCCATCAGGCCATAAATCGGTACGCAGCCGTTGCCGGAAATCCACGCCTCGATGTACTGCACCGCCACGCGAATGTTGGCGCGCATGCCCTCTTCGGTTCGTTCGCCCTCGCAGGGGGCCAGCAGCTGTTCAGCGGTAATCGGCGCATCGTCTTCGCGGGTAACGGACAGCTGATTTTTGTTCTCGCCCAGTACGCCGTTAAAGACGGCCATCGCGGTGTCAGCCAGCCCGGGATGCGCGATCCAGGTACCGTCATGGCCGTTATTCGCCTCCAGCGATTTGTCCGCTTTTACCTTGTTCAGCACCTGGTTGTTTCGCTCGGCATCTTTGCTCGGAATAAAGGCCGCCATGCCGCCCATCGCAAACGCGCCGCGCCTGTGGCAGGTCTTAATCAACAATCGCGAGTAGGCGCTGAGGAAAGGCTTGTCCATCGTCACCACCTGGCGGTCCGGCAGAACGCGATCCGGATGATTCTTCAGCGTTTTGATATAGCTGAAGATGTAGTCCCAGCGCCCGCAGTTCAGACCCACAATATGGTCGCGCAGGGCGTGCAGAATTTCGTCCATCTGGAATACGGCGGGCAGCGTTTCGATCAGCAGCGTGGCTTTGATGGTGCCGCGCGGCAGCTCAAAACGGTCTTCCGTAAAGCTAAATACTTCACTCCACCACGCGGCTTCCTGCCAGGCCTGAGTCTTCGGCAGATAGAAATAGGGGCCGCTGCCTTTTTCCAGTAACGCTTTGTAGTTGTGGAAGAAATAGAGGGCGAAGTCGAACAGACTGCCGGGAATCGCTTCCCTGCGCCACGTCACGTGTTTTTCCGGCAGATGCAGACCGCGCACGCGGCAGATCAGCAGCGCCGGGTTCGGCTTGAGCTGATAAATCTTGCCGGCTTCATTGGTGTAGCTGATGGTGCCGTTAACCGCATCGCGCAGGTTAATTTGCCCATCAATGACTTTGCTCCATTCGGGCGCCAGTGAGTCTTCGAAATCCGCCATAAAGACTTTTACATTCGCATTGAGCGCATTGATGACCATCTTGCGCTCTACCGGACCGGTAATTTCTACCCGCCGATCCTGCAAATCGTCCGGAATGCCGCGGATCGTCCAATCACCGTTACGAATGGAAGCTGTTTCCGAAATAAAATCGGGAAGCTTGCCGTTATCAATTGCCTGCTGCTGCTGGATACGCGCGGCCAGGAGTTTATTGCGCTCAGGCGTAAAGCGGCGCACCAGCTCGGTCAGAAATTCTACGGCCTCAGGCGTTAAGATTTGCTTCTCCTGGTCGCCATATGGCTGGCTAAAAGCCAGTTCGTCAGTGATTGTCGCCTGCTGCGTCATGTGCTGCTCCTCTTGGTTGATCCAGTTGGCGCGAACGTAAGATCGTTGTGTAGTTTTCGTTCAGCACAATTAAGACTACGCATTTATTTTTCAAAATCAAAAACAATTTCCATTTTTAATTTAATTATCATTTAACCTATTGATAACAATATAAATAAAGTTTAATTACAATATGAGCTGCGTTTCGGAAATAAAAAAGGCACCCGAAGGTGCCAGAGGCAAAATGCTGAAACGCTTTAGGATCGCGTTGTGTAGAAGATTAATCCAGAGTCGGATTCATATGGCGTAGATCGTATGGCGTGATCTGGTAGACGTAATAATTCAGCCAGTTGATAAACAGCAAATTGCCATGGCTTCGCCAGGTGGCGCGCGGTTTGTTCTGCGGATCGTTCTGCGGGAAATAATTATGTGGAACCTGGGGATCGAGACCCGCCTCCACATCGCGGAAGAATTCGCTGGCCAGGGTGTTCGCGTCATATTCCGGGTGACCGGTCACGAAGGCGATGCGCTTATCTTTGCTGGCGAACAGGTAGGCGTCCCCTTCTTCCGTCTCCGCCAGGATCTCGAGGTCGGTGTAGTCGCGTATCAGCGCCGCCGGGAAATCGGCATAGCGCGAGTGCGGGGCCAGAAAGCTATCGTCAAAGCCGCGGGTTAACAAGGCATGAGGTTGCAGGATATGGTGTTCGTAGACCCCGGAAATCTTCTCAGAGCGGGTCTGTTTAGGGATACCGTAGAGGATATTGAGGGCTGCCTGTACAGCCCAACAGACAAACAGCGTTGAGGTAACATGATCTTTAGCCCATTCCAGCACCTGTTTTATCTGCGGCCAGTAGGCAACGTCATTAAATTCAACCAAACCTAAAGGTGCACCGGTAACAATCAGGCCATCAAAGTTCTGATCGCAAATATCTTCAAAGTTGCAGTAGAAGTTGTTCAGGTGTTCCGCCGGAGTATTACGTGATTCGCGGGCATCGATGCGCAACAGCTGGATATCAAGCTGCAGAGGAGAGTTGGAAAGCAGTCGCAAAAACTGATTCTCAGTCTCGATTTTCTTCGGCATCAGATTAAGGATGAGCACCTTCAGCGGGCGGATTTCCTGAGTCGTCGCGCGAGTTGTCGTCATCACAAAGACGTTTTCATTACGCAAGAAATTGACGGCCGGTAGCTCGTCCTGCACCCGAATTGGCATAACTTTATTACCTCATAGCATACGTATAAACGTTTAGACATCCAGACAGCTGAAGATACCCAGGAATAAGGTGAATGTCGAGCCTGCAGGTGCAGGGTGAGAAAATTTCACGGAGACATTTGAGTTAGAATATAAGAACAAAGAAAAGGAGCAAATATGGTTATTAGTATCCGCCGTTCACGGCATGATGAAGGGAAAAAACTGATTGCGATCTGGCGTCGGTCGGTCGATGCAACGCACGATTTTTTATCAAAAGAGTATAGAGCGGAACTGGAAGATCTGGTGAGCGCGTTTTTACCCGAAGCGCCGCTGTGGGTCGCGGTGACGGAGAAAGACGAGCCGGTCGCCTTTATGCTGCTTACGGGGGAACATATGGATGCGCTATTCGTTGACCCTACGGTCCGCGGCTGCGGCGTGGGTAAGCTGTTGATTGAACACGCGCTGACGTTAGCGCCCAAACTGACGACCAACGTTAATGAGCAGAATGAACAAGCGGTCGGATTTTATAAGAAGATGGGCTTTAAGGTGACAGGCCGTTCTGAGACGGACGATCTTGGAAAACCCTATCCGTTATTGAATTTGGTACATGAGTAATGAAGTAAGACCGGATAAGGGTAACCGATGTCCGGTCGGTTCAGACGACAAAAACGCAAAAAGCCCATCCGTCAGGATGGGCTCTTCACTTGTTTGATGCCTGGCAGTTCCCTACTCTCACATGGGGAGACCCCACACTACCATCGGCGCTACGGCGTTTCACTTCTGAGTTCGGCATGGGGTCAGGTGGGACCACCGCGCTAGTGCCGCCAGGCAAATTCT
>ERZ652168.323-NODE-323-length-13837-cov-5.74329_pt1 | contig 13837 bp, 15 predicted proteins | sample MGYA00514763_ERZ652168 | MGnify/ENA metagenome assembly ERZ652168
CAGCGTCAGATGTGTATAAGAGACAGGTGCAGTGCCTGGCAGGAATCACACTCAAAAAAGCTGATGCCCAATTCGTCGAGCCATTGACGTAACGTATCAAGACCCGGAACGACCAGTGAATCCATATGACCTGTGACCTCTTACTGTGAAAAATGCGACGCCATAGCTTACGCAAAAAAAGCGTCCTGTTCCATGACGGTGTCGTGAAAGGGAATTATCCGCCCATTTTCAGACAAAATCCGGGCGTGGCTTGTCGTTCGATCCAGGCGATCATTTTGCCGGCAATATCGACGCCGGTGGTGGTTTCAATTCCTTCCAGCCCAGGAGAAGCATTGACCTCCATCACCAGAGGACCGCGCGCGGCGCGCAGGATATCAACGCCGGCCACGTCCAGCCCGAGCGTTTGCGCGGCCTTAATGGCCATTTCACGCTCCTGCTCGCTGATATACGCCACCGACGCCACGCCGCCGCGATGCAGGTTAGAGCGAAAATCCCCCTCCTTCGCCCGCCGTTCAATTGCCGCCACCACTTCATTACCCACCACGAGGCAGCGCACGTCCCGCCCCTTCGCCTCGGCGATATACTCCTGCACCAGAATATGCGCATTCAGGCCGCGAAAAGCGTCGATGACGCTCTCTGCCGCCTGGCGCGTTTCGGCCAGCACGACGCCGATGCCCTGGGTACCCTCCACCAGCTTTACCACCAGCGGCGCGCCGCCAACCATGGCAATCAGGTCGCTGGTATCGTCTGGCGAATGGGCAATACCGGTGAGCGGCAGATCGATCCCCTGACGGGCCAGCAGCTGGAGCGAGCGCAGCTTGTCGCGGGCGCGGGTGATCGCCACCGATTCATTCAGCGGATAGCTGCCCAGCAGCTCAAACTGACGCAGCGCCGCGGTACCATAGTAAGTGATCGCCGTGCCAATGCGCGGGATCACGGCGTCAAAATGCGGGAGCTGGCGACCTTTATAGTGAATCGACGAGGCCACCGGACTGACGTTCATATAACAGGAAAGCGGATCGAGGATTTCCACCTGGTGTCCGCGTTTTTGCGCGGCTTCGCGCAGGCGTCGACATGAATAAAGCGTTCCATCCCGGGATAATATGGCAATTTTCACCCTGCACCTCTGCGAAAAGACCCGCTCTGGCGGGCCTCTGGTAGTCAATTAGCGCTGACCTGCGGAATTTCCTTGCGTCAGACCGAGGGCAGTTTACACGCAATCAGCGCGTAGCCCATCCCTGCTTATGCAGATATTGCAGAATAAACGGACGGCTCTCTTTAACAATAGTCCGACGGATATGGTCGCTCCAGGTATCGCGACGCGTATTGCTGCCGCGAGAGAGATAATACTGCGCTATCTGCTCGTCATATTCCGCAAGCACCGCGTCGTCCACCGGCTGATAGTGATTTTCATGCACCAGCATCGCCGACGGCATGCGCGGTTTCACCTCCGGGTTATCGTCCGGCCAGCCAAGGCACAGGCCAAACAGCGGCAGTACGTGCTGCGGGAGCTTCAGCAGCTCGGTTACCGCATCGATATTGTTGCGCAGGCCACCAATATAGACGCCGCCGAGGCCAAGGGATTCCGCCGCCACCAGCGCATTCTGCGCCAGAATCGCGGTATCGACGCAGCCCAGCAGCAGCTGTTCGGCGAGGCCCAGCTGAGCGTCCGGGCAGATTTGCAGATTGCGATTGAAATCAGCGCAGAATACCCAAAATTCAGCGGCCTGCGCTACGTGCTGCTGGCCGCCGCTCAGCGGGACCAGCTGTTGGCGTATTTCAGGGTCGGTAACGCGAATAATTGAGGAGCATTGTAAAAAACTGGAGCTGGAAGCGCCCTGCGCGCTGGCAATAATCGCGGCGCGCTGTTCGTCGCTTATCGGCGCGTCGGTAAAATGGCGAATAGAACGGTGGCTACGCAGCAGCTCAATGGTCGGCGTCATCTCGTTTTTCTCTGTCAGGCAATGAAGAAGGTGGGGTTTTCGTTTGCGTCAACTGCGGGGCAATCACTTTCGCCACTCGCCACATTAACGCCACGGCGGCCGGAAGCATCAGCAGGATCCCCGCGAAGATCATCAGCAGCGCCGCCGTTGGGCTGGAAAACGGCGCGGGCAGGCTGACGTACTGGTTGAGCGAGAGCCAGGCCAGGGTCAACAGCACCATGCCGATAATCTCGACTACCAGAATGCTTTTTGGTAATGCAGCGGGCGATCGCATAACGCTCCTTCGGTCAAAATCATGCACGCTCCCGGGCAAAAACCGGTCGCGTATCAGGGGAGTATAGCGGTTTCATCAGCAGAATATTTACCAAACATAGCCTTAAGCCATCGAAGCAAAAGGCAGAACCTTCTTTCCCTCCTCGACATAACGCGGCATGATACGCGGCATTCGCCATCCGGCTGAGGTTTAAGGAGAAGGACTATGTTTACGGTAATTTTTGGTCGTCCAGGCTGCCCCTATTGCGTTCGCGCCAAAGAGCTGGCGGAAAAACTGAGCAACGAGCGTGATGATTTTAACTATCGCTATATTGATATTCACGCAGAAGGCATCAGCAAAGCCGACCTGGAAAAAACCGTGGGTAAACCGGTTGAAACCGTACCGCAGATTTTTGTCGATCAGAAGCACATTGGCGGCTGCACTGACTTTGAAGCCTGGGCGAAAGAGAATCTCGGCCTGTTCGCCTGAGACGCCTCACTCCTCTGACGAGTGCCTGCGTCTGGTATCAAGCCAGGCGCAAATAAACAAAAAGCACAGCGCGCCCAGCGCGCACCAGAACACCGCGCTAAACAGCCACGCCAGTTCCTGCCAGAAAGAACGCTCGGTCACAAAGAAAAGCCGCATAACCACCAGACAGACAGGTGCAGCCAGCATCGCGCCGATAAGCGGACGCAGTACCCGCTGCCCGGGAGAGAGGCAGCTTGCCGCCGCACCGGGGAGCAAAAAGAACAGCAGCCCGAGCTCAGGGTGACCGGTAGCCCGAAAGGCGCCTTTCATATGTAACAGTAGTGATAAACAAACCACGATAAATAGAAAGAACCCACAGATAATACCGGCCCAAGCACGCTCAGATTTCACGACATCCTCCTGATTTTGCCTCTAACCAACTTCCACTTCGCCCAGTCAGATAAAGATTCTGGCAATCCATGCCAATAAAAGATCCCGTCAATGTAAACACGATTGTTACTAGCCGCAGCCTCCAGGAAAGATTAAACTGTCGACTATATTTTGCTGGTTATAACGGGATGCCAGAATAGCGTTCGGGACAACGCGAACACTGGACCAACCTTAGACCAAATAACCATTTCCTTCAACAACTTACTAGTAAATGAGAAGTTGGCTTTCGTGAATATAAACGTCGCAGATTTGTTAAACGGGAATTACATCCTGTTATTGTTCGTTGTGCTTGCATTAGGACTCTGCCTCGGGAAACTGCGTCTCGGGTCGGTACAACTTGGTAATTCCATTGGCGTTTTAGTGGTTTCCCTATTATTAGGGCAACAGCATTTCAGTATTAACACTGATGCCCTCAATCTCGGCTTTATGCTGTTTATTTTCTGCGTCGGCGTGGAAGCGGGGCCCAACTTTTTTTCTATTTTTTTTCGCGACGGCAAAAATTACCTGATGCTCGCGCTGGTGATGGTCGGCAGCGCGATGCTGATCGCCATGGGGCTGGGTAAGCTCTTCGGCTGGGATATCGGCCTGACGGCCGGGATGCTCGCCGGCGCCATGACCTCCACGCCCGTGCTGGTGGGCGCCGGGGATACGCTACGGCACTTCGGCATGCCCAGCGACCAGCTCGCCCTCTCGCTCGATCATCTGAGCCTCGGCTATGCGCTGACCTACCTTATTGGCCTGGTCAGCCTGATCGTCGGCGCCCGCTATATGCCGAAGCTGCAGCATCAGGATTTGCAGACCAGCGCCCAGCAGATCGCCCGCGAGCGCGGCCTCGATACCGACTCCCGGCGCAAGGTCTATCTGCCGGTGATCCGCGCCTACCGCGTCGGTCCGGAGCTGGTGGCGTGGGCTGATGGTAAAAACCTGCGCGAGCTGGGCATTTACCGCCAGACCGGCTGCTACATTGAGCGCATCCGCCGCAACGGCATTCTCGCGAACCCGGACGGCGATGCGGTGCTGCAGATGGGCGATGATATCGCCCTGGTGGGTTACCCGGATGCCCATGCCCGCCTCGACCCAAGCTTCCGTAACGGCAAAGAGGTCTTCGACCGCGATCTGCTCGATATGCGCATCGTCACCGAAGAGATCGTGGTCAAAAACCACAATGCCGTCGGCCGTCGCCTGGCGCAGCTGAAGCTGACCGATCACGGTTGCTTCTTAAACCGCGTTATCCGCAGCCAGATCGAAATGCCTATCGACGATAACGTGGTGCTCAACAAGGGCGATGTGCTGCAGGTCAGCGGCGACGCGCGTCGCGTTAAAACCGTCGCGGATCGTATCGGCTTTATCTCCATCCACAGCCAGGTGACCGACCTGCTCGCCTTCTGCGCCTTCTTTATCGTTGGCCTGATGATCGGCATGATCACCTTCCAGTTCAGCTCGTTCAGCTTCGGCATCGGTAACGCCGCCGGTCTGCTGTTTGCCGGCATTATGCTCGGTTTCCTGCGCGCCAACCATCCGACGTTTGGCTACATTCCGCAGGGAGCGCTGAATATGGTGAAGGAGTTCGGCCTGATGGTGTTTATGGCTGGCGTGGGGCTCAGCGCGGGCGCCGGCATAAATAACGGCCTCGGCGCCGTCGGCGGTCAGATGCTGGCGGCGGGCCTCATCGTCAGCCTGGTGCCGGTGGTTATCTGCTTCCTGTTCGGCGCGTACGTGCTGCGCATGAACCGGGCGATGCTCTTCGGCGCCATGATGGGGGCCCGTACCTGCGCGCCGGCGATGGAAATCATCAGCGATACCGCGCGCAGCAATATTCCTGCGCTGGGATACGCGGGGACCTACGCCATCGCTAACGTGTTGTTAACCCTGGCAGGTACGCTGATTGTCATCATCTGGCCGGGGCTACAGTGAATTTTTTAAGAAAAAAAACGCGCATACGCAGAACTTTTTTTGCTGGCATCAGTCATAAGTAGTGCCACTGCTTTTCTTTGATGTCCCCATTTTGTGGAGCCCATCAACCCCGCCACTTAGGTTCAAGGTTGATGGGTTTTTTGTTTTCTGCGCCCCGCTCACGCTCCCGCCAGCCGGTCTACCATCAGTCGAATCGCTTCTCTCGATAGCGGCGCTCTGTCGGTCACGAAGTGCAGCGTCATGCCCTCGATAAAGGCGTCAAGCCCGCGGGCCGTGGCCGGTTCAAACCACTGCTCAAGAGTCTGCTGGCTGCGCAGCATCCAGTTCTGCATGACCGCTTTTAAATTCGGCTGGCTGCTGCAAAAAGCATATAGCTGATACATCAGCTCCATATTGCGCGCGGTGGTCACCTGGGCGCTAAAAATCAGCTCCGCAATGGCGTCACAGGCCTCTTCGCGGCTATGCACATCGGCAAAAAACTGCTGATACTGCGCCGACATCTGGCCGGTAAACAGGCTGAACGCCTCTTCGACCAGCGCCTCAATGCCGCTGAAATAGTAGGTCAGCGAGCCCAGCGGCACGCCCGCGCAGGTGGCGATTTTCCGGTGCGTGACCGCGTGGATACCGTGTATCGCGATCGTGTCCAGCGTCGCCTGCAAAATCCGCTCCCGCCGCTGCGGGTCGTTTGGTCGACGGGCCATCCCCTTTTCCTCTTTCATTAAAACAGATGCTGAATCCCACGGCGTACGCGTCAAATATGCCTCAGGCTGAATCGAATCATAGAGGTCAATAAAAAAGCATTCCGCGGCAGCCTGCCTGGATGTACAAATGTACACAACCTTGCTACTGTTGTCTGCATCTCTTCACTCTCGGGCATTTACGGATGACAGCGCAAACCTCCCGCAGAGCCCTCCAGCTAAGGCTGTGGGCGCTCTTCATGTTCTTTTTTATCCCCGGATTACTCATGGCCTCATGGGCGACCCGCACGCCGGCGATTCGCGATCTGCTCGCGCTATCGACGGCGGAAATGGGGATTGTATTATTTGGACTTTCAATAGGTTCGATGAGCGGCATCCTCTGCTCAGCGTGGCTGGTCAATCGATTCGGCACCCGTAAAGTAATTCGCGCCACCATGTCCTGCGCGGTGGTCGGCATGCTGGTGCTCAGCGCCGCGCTATGGTTTACCTCGGCGGTGCTGTTTGCTATCGGCTTAGCCATCTTCGGCGCCAGCTTTGGCTCCGCGGAAGTGGCCATTAACGTCGAAGGCGCCGCCGTTGAACGTGAGATGAATAAAACCGTCCTGCCGATGATGCATGGTTTCTACAGCTTCGGTACGCTCGTCGGCGCCGGGATTGGTATGGCGGTAACCGGCTTCGGCCTGCCCGCCGCGCCGCACATCCTGCTGGCGGCACTGGTGGCCGTCGCCCCCATTGCTATCGCCATTCGCGCGATCCCTGAAGGCACCGGCAAAAATGCGGCGGAAGCGGCGCGCCATGAAGGCAAAGGCCTGCCGATATGGCGCGATGCCCAGCTGCTGCTGATTGGCGCGATCGTCCTGGCCATGGCCTTTGCTGAAGGCTCCGCCAACGACTGGCTGCCGCTGCTGATGGTTGACGGCCACGGCTTCAGCCCAACCTCCGGCTCGCTGATTTACGCAGGCTTCACCCTCGGCATGACCCTTGGCCGCTTTACCGGCGGCTGGTTTATTGACCGCTACAGCCGGGTGACGGTGGTTCGCGCCAGCGCGGTAATGGGCGCCCTGGGCATTGGCCTGATTATTTTCGTCGATAACCCGTGGGTCGCCGGTCTCTCCGTACTATTATGGGGCCTCGGCGCGTCGCTGGGCTTCCCGCTGACCATTTCTGCCGCCAGCGACACCGGCCCCGATGCGCCGAAGCGCGTCAGCGTGGTGGCGATTACCGGCTACCTCGCCTTCCTCGTCGGGCCGCCGCTGCTGGGCTTTCTCGGCGAACACTTCGGCCTGCGCAGCGCCATGATGGTGGTGCTGGCACTCGTGCTGGTCGCGGCCATCGTCGCCCGCGCGGTAGCGAAGCCCCAATCTGAACCCGTGATGGAGAACAGTTAATGAGCATCAAATTGATTGCGGTAGACATGGACGGCACCTTTCTGAGCGATGCCAAAACCTATAACCGTCAGCGCTTCCTCGCCCAGTATCAACGGATGCGCGAGCAGGGCATCCGCTTCGTCGTCGCCAGCGGCAACCAGTATTACCAGCTTATCTCCTTCTTCCCCGAGGTTGCCCATGAGATCGCCTTTGTCGCCGAAAACGGCGGCTGGGTGGTCAGCGCCGGCGAGGACGTGTTTAACTGCCGGATGCCGCAGGAGCATTTCAATACTGTTATCGACCATCTCCAGACGCTGACCAACATTGAAATCATCGCCTGCGGTAAGCGCAGCGCTTATACCCTCAACCAGTATAATGATGAGCTGAAAGCGGTCGCGGCGAAGTATTATCATCGCCTCGAACTGGTCGACGACTTTAATCATATTGCTGATGATGAAATTCTGAAGTTCGGCCTCAACGTCCCGGACCAGCTGATCCCGCAGATACAGCCGAAGCTGCACGCTGCGCTTGGCGATATGGTGACCGCGGTCGCTACCGGCTACGGCAGCATTGACCTGATTATTCCCGGCGTGCATAAAGCCAACGGACTGCGCATCCTGCAGGAACGCTGGGGGATCGAGAACCATGAAGTGGTGGCGTTTGGCGATAGCGGCAACGATATCGAAATGCTGCAGCATGCCGGCTTCGGCTTTCGCCATGGCCAACGCCGCCGCGCCGGTGAAGGCCGTCGCCGGCTACCGCGCCCGCACAATAACGAAGAAGGCGTGCTGCATATTATTGATAAAGTGCTTAATCGCGAAGCGCCGTTCGCCTAGGCCGCGCCTGCTGCGGCGCGTAACGTCGCAGCAGGGCATCTGAAGATTACTGCGGTTCGAGGGAGCTGCCTACGCGTTTATCCTTCAGGAAGTAGACCGTCATCGCCAGCCAGAGCACCCCGCTCAGCAGGTTGAGCAAGCTGAAGAGCCCGCTGCCGCCAGCCTCATAGGCGTGCTTGCTCACTTCGATACCCACGGTAAAGATCAGCATTTGCAGCATCCCCATCGCCGCCGACACCGTTCCCTTGCTCATCTCGCTGGCAAACAGCGTCAGGCGTACCAGCCCGGCGTTAGCGAGCCCAATCCCGAAGGCGTAAACGCTCAGCCCGGCGGTCATCCACAGATACGCGTGGGTTGACGCCACCGTCGCGATGGCGGAGATCAGCAGGCCGATCATAATCGGCCAGCCGCCGAGAATAATCAGCGAACGCACCGTCTTGCGGGAAGTCTGGCGCGCCAGCACCAGGTTACCGGCAATCAGCGCGCCAAATATCGGCACCTGCAGCAGACCATACTCGTAGCTGGTCGCCTGCTCGCCGCTGATGATGATCACCGGCGATTGGGCAATCCACGCCAGCAGCGGCAGGCTGACAAAACCGGTGGCCAGCGCGCCGGCGACAAAACGCAGGTTTTTCAGCACCTCACGATAATCACGCCCCAGCTCTTTAACCGATAGCTTCTCGCCCATGCGGGTGGCGGTTTCCGGCATCGCCTTCTGTAGCCCAAAAAAGGCGATAGCGGCCAGCACGGCAAACAGGACAAACATCATCTCCCACGGCAGGAGATGAACCCAGGCCGCGCCCACCAGCGGCCCAAGCAGCGGCGCAATCAGCGCGACGTTGGCCATCAGCGCCGTGATCTTGATGCACACCGCCTCTTCAAAAGACTCCTGTATCGCCGCATAGCCAACCGCACCGATAAAGCACAGGCTGATGCCCTGCAAAAAGCGCAGCAGCGTGAACTGCTCAATCGTCTGCGCCAGCAGCGTCGCCAGGCAGGTCACGATAAACCACACCACCCCGGTCAGCATGACCGGACGGCGGCCGATGCGATCCGAAAGCGGCCCCAGCAGCCACTGCAAAAACATACCGCCAGCCAGATAGGCGGTCATTGAGGTCGGAACCCACTCATTGCCCACGCCAAACTCTTCCACCACCGAGAGCATTCCCGGCTGGATCATGTCATTGCCGATATAGGTGGCGAATTCGTATAACACCAGGCACAGCGGAAAGAGCAGCGCCTGACGTCCGAGGCGTTTGCCTGAAAGCGAAGAATTGTGCATGAAATCTCTTATTTAAATAAAACCGCGCAAAGTTTAATGAAAGTCGTGCCGGGGAGATAGTGAATTGTGAGCGATGAAGAGAAATATCGCCACGCAGAGACCGCGTCGCCATCACCGAATGAAAATCCCACTGTATATATTTCGTTTATGTTTCAATTAGATTACAGGCTATATACTCCTTTACTCAGTCTGTTAACGAAGCCACATACGCACTTTCATTCATAACAAACTGATAATTAAGACAATACTGCTTTACCTTATCGCCACCGTTTTTTAAGGTGGGCGGCTTGTTGCTAACGGACCCAAGAGCCTGGATGTATGCTGGAAAATATTAACTACTCGCTGTTTGCATTCCTCAATGCCACCCCCGCGTCGCCGTGGTGGGCAATTGAAATCGCGACGTTTATCGCCAAAGACCTGATTATTACTGTGCCATTATTGGTATTCGCCTTATGGCTTTGGGGGCCAAACCAGCGTCAGCTAGTATTTAAGGTGATGATGGCGCTCGCGATTAGCCTCACGCTTTCATGGATATTCGGCGTGTTTTTTCCGCATGAACGTCCGTTTGCCGCCGGTGTGGGCTATAACTTTCTGCATCATTCACCCAATAACTCCTTCCCAAGCAATCACGGTACTATCTGCTTTACCTTTGCGCTGGCCTTTATGTTCTGGCACCGCCTGTGGTCGGGCACGCTGCTTATCGCCGTTGCCTGCGCGATTGCCTGGTCCCGGGTCTATCTCGGCGTTCACTGGCCGATGGACATGCTGGGCGGGCTTCTCACCGCGATGATTGCCTGCCTTAGCGCCCAACTGCTGTGGCAAAGCGGCGGAAAAACCCTCTATCAGCATCTGCAGCGGCTGTACCGCCTGTTCTTTTCGCTGCCGATTCGCAAAGGCTGGGTGCGCGAATAGACGTTCCTGACCAGCCGGTAAAGTTGCGGCAGCGCCCGATTCCTGCGCGTGACTAAGCCTCTTCCGGCAGGTAAAATCGCCGCTGACGCCCTGTCAATGCAGGGCGCTTTCAGCTTAGAGGGAATATGGAAACTCGTCGTGACGAACGCATCAGCCAGCTTATTCAGGCACTCAAGCGCAGTGATAAACTCCATCTAAAAGAAGCGGCCACCCTGCTTGGCGTGTCAGAGATGACCATTCGTCGCGACCTCAACGGCCACAGCGGCCCGGTCGTGTTGCTGGGCGGCTATATCGTTCTGGAGCCGCGCAGCGCAACGCACTATCTGCTGAGCGATCAGAAAACGCGCCTTGTGGATGAAAAACGCCGCGCAGCCCGCCATGCGGCAAAGCTGCTTGAGCCCCACCAGATGGCCTTTTTTGACTGCGGGACCACCACGCCGTGGATCATCGACGCCATCGATAGCGCCCTGCCCTTTACCGGCGTCTGCTATTCGCTCAATACCTTTCTTTCCTTACAGGAAAAGCCCCAGTGCCGCGCGATTTTGTGCGGCGGCGAGTTCCACGCCAGCAACGCCATTTTTAAACCGCTAAGCCTGCAGGATACGCTGAGCCACCTGTGCCCGGACATCGCGTTTTATTCCGCCGCGGGCGTCGATTGCGAGCAGGGCGCGACCTGTTTTAACCTGGAAGAGCTGCCGGTCAAACACTGGGCGATGAAAAGCGCTCGCTACCACGTGCTGGTTGTCGATCACAGTAAATTCGGCAAAGTCCGGCCGGCGCGGATGGGGGATTTATCGCAGTTTGACGTAATAGCCAGCGACGTCTGTCCGGATGACGATCTGCTCGCGCTGGCGAAGGAAAAACAAATTTCACTGCTTTACTAACCGCGCCCCGCAGGGCGCGGCCTGCATTTTAAGAGAACCAACCGCCGAACCAGCCGTGCAGTTTCATCAGCACGAAATCGATCATCCGGCTAAAGAAACCGCCTTCGTTTACCGCTTCCATCACAATCAGCGGCCGCTGCTCAATGGTTTTATCATTCAGTTTAAAGTCGATGGTGCCGACAACCTGCCCTTTGGTCAGCGGCGCGGTCAGCTGCGTATCGTTCAGGGTGTAGCTGGCCTTGAGGTTTTTCAGCTGGCCTTTCGGCAGCGTGATGGAACCCGCCTCGCCCGCCCCCAGCTTCGCTTCACTGCTATCGCCAAACCAGACGCGCTGGGTAATGAAGGTGGCATCGGGTTTAATCGGCGTCACGGTTTCATAGAAGCGGAAGCCCCAGGTCAGCAGTTTTTCTGATTCGTTAAAACGGATACGGTCAGTTTTGGTGCCGAGCACGACGGCAATCAGGCGCATATCGTTTTGCGTCGCGGAAGAAACCAGATTGTAGCCCGCCCCGGCGGTGGTCCCGGTTTTCACCCCGTCAGCGTTGAGGTTCGTGCTCCACAGCAGGCGGTTGCGGTTCGGCTGGCGGATTTTGTTGAAGGTGAACTCTTTTTCTTTATGGATCGCATACTCTTCCGGCACGTCATGGATCATCGCTTTGGTGAGCAGCGCCATATCGCGGGCGGTACTGAACTGGCCCGGCGCGTCCAGACCGTGCACGGTCATAAAGGTGGTGTTGGTCAGGCCCATTTTCTGCGCATAGCCGTTCATCAGGCTGACAAACGCGTCCTGGCTGCCCGCCACGTAGTCGGCTATCGCGATGCTGGCGTCGTTGCCGGACTGAATGATGACGCCCTTGTTAAGATCTTCTACCGACACCTGCATCCCCGGCTTGAGGAACATCACCGAAGAGCCGCGCAGCGCCGGGTTACCGGTGGCCCACGCATCGCGTCCGATGGTCACCATATCAGTAGACTTAATCTTACCCGCCTTTAACGCCTGGCCAACAACGTAGCTGGTCATGATTTTGGTCAGGCTCGCCGGGTCGAGTTTTTCGTCGGCATTGCCTTCGCTGAGCACTTTGCCGCTGGCATAGTCCATCAGGATCCAGGCTCGCGCGTCAATGGATGGCGCATCGGGGAGTTGTTCCGCAGCCTGCACCGCAGGCGCAACGAGAAGTAAAAGCGCGCAGCCTGCCGCGAGGCCGCGAAGGGAAAAAGCATCATGCGTCATAAGAGCCACCCAAGTATCCTTTCCAAACAAAAATATGCCGCCACACTCGTTCCGCGCCGCAGCAGCCGGTGAGTAAAGCGTACAAATGACCTTAAAGAAACAGCGAGTTGGTAAAGTTTTTAAAGTTTACGCAATAACCTCGTCCGGTGCTGCAAACAGCGCAATTTTTTTGATCGCGGTTGCCTAAATATTAACTTTATTCCAACATGAATGCTCACTACGCCGCAACGGCGGCGAAATAAAAAGCAGGAGCGGATATGATTACGCTGTGGGGCAGAAATAACTCGACCAATGTGAAGAAAGTGCGCTGGGTGCTGGAAGAACTCGACCTCCCGTATCAGCAAATTCTGGCAGGCCTGGAGTTCGGTCTGAATCACGATCCGGCCTATCTGGCCATGAATCCCAATGGGCTGGTACCGCTATTGAAAGATGAGACGACCGATATCGTGCTTTGGGAATCCAACACCATTATCCGCTATCTGGCCGCGCAGTATGGTCAGGATCGCCTGTGGGTGGAGTCGCCCGCCGAACGCGCTCAGGGAGAGAAATGGATGGACTGGGCCAACGGTTCGCTCTCGCCGGCCCATCGGCCGATTTTAATGGGGCTGGTGAGAACCCCGCCGGAAAAACGCGACCCCGCCGCGATTGAAGCCGGTATTGCCACCTGCGAGACCCTGTTCGCCATTCTCGATGACGAACTGTCGCGCCATCAGTGGCTATCAGGCGACGCCTTCGGCCTCGGCGACATCGCCGTCGCGCCGTTCATTTATAACCTGCTGGAGACCGTGAAAACCTGGCAACCGCGCCCGCACCTGCAGCGCTGGTATCAGCAGATTAACCAGCGCCAGGCCTGGCGCAACGTGGTGATGATCCCGGTCACCTGATATTAGCCCGCCGGGCTCACCCTCAGCAGCTCGCCGTTGGATTCGTCGGTTAAGACATACAGATAGCCATCGGGTCCAACGCGCACATCGCGGATACGTTTACCGCGATCGCCCAGAATCCGCTCCTGTTCCGTCACCTTATTGCCGTCAACCTTGAGGACAATCAGCGACGTATCCTTCAGCGCGCCGATAAAGAGCCTGTGCTGCCACTGCGGGAAGGTCGGGGCGTTGTAAAACGCCATACCGCTCACCGCTGGCGACTTCGCCCAGACAAACAGCGGCGCTTCGGTTCCCTCCAGCGTTTTGCCTTTGGCCTCCGGGATCGGCAGGCCGCTATAGTTAATGCCGTGCGTCGCCAGCGGCCAGCCGTAGTTTTTCCCTTTTTGCACCAGGTTGATCTCATCCCCGCCGCGCGGGCCGTGTTCATTTAACCATAGCGTATCGCTCAACGGGTTCATCGCCATCCCCTGGGGGTTGCGAATACCGTAAGACCAGATTTCCGGCCTGACGCCAGCCTGGCCGACAAAAGGATTATCGTCCGGGACCTTGCCATCAGCCGTTAGCCGCACCACTTTTCCCTGCAGCTTATCGAGATCCTGAGCGGTCGAACGCTGGTTATTCTCCCCGAGACCGATAAACAAATAACCGCGGCCGTCGAACACCAGCCGCCCGCCAAAATGGTTGCCGGTTGAGAGCTTCGGCTGCTGGCGGAAAA
>ERZ652168.344-NODE-344-length-13103-cov-13.8726_pt1 | contig 13103 bp, 10 predicted proteins | sample MGYA00514763_ERZ652168 | MGnify/ENA metagenome assembly ERZ652168
CTCATTGGCCGGGCTGAGCCAGCGGGTATCGCCGCTGTCCCGCCAGTTGCCCGCGTTGGTGTGGATGGCCAGAGACATGTCGCTGCGGGGCACAAGGTTGTCCCGGAAGCAGGACACCCGGGCCACGGTATACACCTCTCCGCCGTTGAGGAGCTGGATGGCCGCGTTGAGGGCCGGGTCGGCGGCGGATGCCTCCGCCTGGATGGCCAGGGCCAGCCCGGAGATATAGCCCAGGCTGCCGTCGTCCGCCTTCATGTCAAAGAGAGCGGCGGTGGCGCCGGCCGCCTCCACCTGCTGGGCGGCGGTGCCGTCATAGAGGGCGGAATTGGGCAGCAGAATCCCCCGGAAGTCCTCCTCCGGTTCCGGTGTGGGTGTGGGCTCCGGCGTGGTCACCACCACCGGGGCGCCCGTAGCAGGCGCCGGCTCCTTCTGCTGGAAAAAGGGCAGATTGATTTTAATGCCGTTGGCAGAGTAGTCGATGTATGGCTCGAGCCACAGCAGAGCACCCACCGCCACCGCCAGCACGACCAGCAGCAGGACAATCAGCACTTTCAAAAAGGTGCGGACGCGGCTGCGTCCGTGGTAGGAATCGTATCCGTTGCGCCTCACCGGCGTCCCCCCTCTTCGCGGCATTCACCCGGCCACGCCTGAATAGCTTGGCCGTTTTTTGCCCGTTCTATCACGGTCCGGACTGCTCTGTCCCAGCCTGAAGCAGCGCGTCGTCCAGCTTCTGGAAAGCGGCGGCGATCATGGCCCGGTCCTCCTGGCTCATGCCGCTGAGCAGGGAGCTGAAATATCCGCTCACGTCAGTGGCCGCCTTGGCCCGCAGGGCGTTGTACTTCTCCGTAGCGCAGACATAGATCACCCGCCGGTCCGTCTCGCTGCGCTGCCGTCTGGCCAGCCCCAGCTTTTCCAGCCGGTCCACAATGCCCGACACCGTGCTGTTGGCGCTTCCGGTGCGCTCGGCCAGGGCGCTGATGGGTACCGGCCCATCCTCCCCCAGCACCGTGAGCACCAGGGCCTGGGGAAAGGTCAGGTCCAGCCGGCCGAAGTGGCTGCGGAACTGCTGGGACATGTGCTGTGTCACCCGCAGATAGGACATGAAAATATTGGGCTGTTCCATCGGTCAATGCTCCCTCCTGTTACGCGCATCCACAGAACCGCCTCAGCCCATGGCCTGGGTGGTAAGGCGCTGGAGAATCACGGCCAGTTGGGCGCGGGTAGCCACGCCGCCGGGCAGCAGCCTGCCGCCGTCCCCCTCCAGCCAGCCCATGCCCACCGCGTGGCGCATGCTCTCCACCGCCCACACGCCGGTCATGTTGGCGTCGGAGTACAGGTTGAGGGAGCCCTCGGCCAGCGGCACGCCCCGATATTGGTCATAGCGGGTGAGGAAGGCCGCCAGCTCCTGGCGGGTGACGGGTTGATCGGGCTTGAAGTCCCCCCGGCTGTCGCCGTTGGCAATTCCGTTCTCCTTGGCCCAGGCCACCGGCTGGGCATACCACGCCTCGGGGGACACGTCCCCAAAGGAGACGGTGGCCGTGGGGGCCGGCGAACCCTCCATCCGCCACAGCACGGTCACTACCGTGGCCCGGGTCACGTTGGCGGTAGGGGCGAACTGTCCCTTGCTCACGCCGGTCATATAGCCCTTCTCGGTCACCTCATTGACCGCCGCCTCATACCACGCCCCGCCGGGCACATCTGTATACCCGCCCGCGGCTGCCGCGGGCAGGGCCAGGCTGGCACACAGACACAGGGTACAGGCCAGCGCCGTCCATCGCTTTTTCAAGGCATTCACTCCCAATCTTGTTAGGCTGTCCCCATTCTACGACATGGATTTTACAAATGTGTGAACAACCGCTGAATAAAACGCCCGCCGCCCTGCAAAAACGCCCCCACAGCCGGGCGCACAACGAAAGAGGGGCGGGCGCCGCAGCGCCCGCCCCAGCCTGTCGAAAATACCTTTTCGACAGGCTGCTGGACTTTTTGAAACTCTAAAAAAGTTTCAAAAAGTTGTTTGATCCAACGCGAACGGCCCAGGCCGGCCTCTCTTGGCCTGCGGCCAATTCACCTCCAGGGAACCCTGATGGTTCATCTCCGCGCCAAGCGCCGCCGCAAAGCGGCGGTTGCGCTCCGAATCGCCCTGCGGGGCAGCCTTTCACACTATTCTTCCCTCCGAACACCTCGGCAGAAAGGCTTAATGGCAACCCCAGGCGGGCGCCGCAGCGCCCGCCCCTCTTCTGCATTCACACCGCCAGCGCCCAGTTAAGCATCAACAGGAGCCCAAAGCCGGGCACGCCCAGCACGCCGAGCACCAGAGCGTTGACCAGATTGACCCCCAGGTGAAGGCCCACCAGGCCGCCCACACCGCTCAACGCCCACAGGGCGGCCAGGCCCACGCCCGTCCGCGCGGCCAGCCGCACCAGCCACTCCAGCGGCCGCCGCAGGGCCGCCAACAGCAAAATCAGGATCAACCCGCCCACAATCCAGGGCAGGGCATTGAGCAAGGTTTCCACCGCCATCCCCTCCCAGCTTTCCTCTGCCAGTCCCTTGGCGGCGGGTTCCCCCCGCAGTTATCCCGGCTGCGCCTGCGCCTCCCCGTCCAGCTCCTTGACCCGCCGCAGCAGGTAGGAGTACCGGGCCTGGAGGGCATTGATCTCAAAGACATAGGACTCGATCAGATCCGGGTCCTTGGCGGCGTTAAAGCCCGCATAGGCCTGGGCAATGAGGCTGCGGGTCTGTCCCAGCCCCTCCAACAGCGCCCGCCGCTCGGTATCCTCCGCCCGCTCCCGTCTTTTCCGCAGGAAAAACACTCTGGCCTCCTCCGCCATAACGGCGCCTCCTTTGTTTTTGGTTTCCCATCTCATGGTATGTCCAGTCTGGACAAATATGCCGGAGCCTAAACCAAAATTTTCCGCGTATGGCGCTCCGTCCTGTGCACATACTATGCCCGGACAGGAAAGAGGCCTGTTCCTCCTTGCATCTCCTTTTAAGCCGGTGCCGGGTGAGCTCACCCTCTGGCGAAAGGCGAAAGGAAGCGCAAGCTGTCCAAACAAAGCCGCCCGCCCCGCGACGAAGCGGGGTCAGGCGCAGAAAGGCCGCCGGACAATGTCCGGCGGCCTTTCGCGTTTTCTTGACACTTTGGGCCGGTTTGGAGTAATATAATAAGATGTAATTTTCTGATTTTGGAACGAGCGAGGAGAGGCCCATGGCGAAAAGCAATTCCCCCAAAAATTACGGAAACGACTCCATTTCCTCCCTGAAGGGGGCCGACCGGGTACGCAAGCGCCCGGCGGTGATCTTCGGCTCCGACGGGCTGGAGGGCTGTGAGCACGCGGTCTTTGAGATCCTGTCCAACGCCATCGACGAGGCCCGGGAGGGCCACGGCTCCCTGATCACCGTCACCCGGTACGAGGATCACTCCATCGAGGTGGAGGACTTCGGCCGGGGCTGCCCGGTGGACTGGAACGAGAAGGAGCAGAAGTTCAACTGGGAGCTGGTGTTCTGCGAGCTGTACGCCGGCGGCAAGTACAACAACAACGACGGCGATAACTACGAGTACTCCCTGGGCCTCAACGGCCTGGGCTCCTGCGCCACCCAGTACGCCAGCGCGTACTTTGATGCGGTGATCCACCGGGACGGCTTTGAGTACACCCTCCACTTCGAGAAGGGCGAGAACGTGGGCGGCCTGAAAAAGGAGCCCTACTCCGGCAAAAAGACCGGCTCCCGCTTCCGCTGGAAGCCGGATCTGGATGTGTTTACGGACATCAATATCCCCGTGGAGTACTACACCGACGTGCTCAAGCGCCAGGCGGTGGTCAACGCCGGGGTCACCTTCCGCTTCCGCAACCAGGTGGGGGGGAAGTTCGAGACCACCGACTTCCAGTACGAAAACGGCATTGAGGACTATGTGAAGGAGCTGGCGGGGGAGAACTCCCTCACCCTGCCCGTGTTCTGGCAGACCGAGCGGCGGGGCCGGGACCGAGCGGACAAGCCCGAGTACAAGGTGAAGCTCTCCGTCTCCTTCTGCTTCTCCAACACGGTGCAGATCATCGAGCACTACCACAACTCCTCCTGGCTGGAGCACGGCGGTTCCCCGGAGAAGGCGGTGAAGTCCGCCTTCGTGAATGGCATCGACGCCTACCTCAAGGCCCAGGGCAAATACCAGAAGAGCGAGAGCAAGATCACCTGGGCCGACGTGGAGGACTGCCTGGTGCTGGTGAGCAACAACTTCTCCACCCAGACCTCCTACGAGAACCAGACCAAGAAGGCCATCAACAACAAATTTGTCCAGGAGGCCATGACCGAGTTTCTGCGGGCCCAGCTGGAGGTCTACTTCATTGAGAATCCCCTGGACGCGGGGAAGATCGCCGAGCAGGTGCTCATCAACAAGCGCAGCCGGGAGAACGCCGAGCGCACCCGGCTGAACATCAAGAAAAAGCTCTCCGGCAGTGTGGACATCGCCAACCGGGTACAGAAGTTTGTGGACTGCCGGACGAAGGACACCACCCGCCGGGAGCTCTACATCGTGGAGGGCGACTCGGCTCTGGGCAGCGTCAAGCTCTCCCGGGACGCGGAGTTCCAGGGCATCATGCCCGTTCGGGGTAAAATCCTCAACTGCCTGAAGGCCGACTACGCCAAGATCTTCAAGAGCGAGATCATCACCGACCTTCTGAAGGTGCTGGGTTGCGGCGTGGAGGTGCACGACAAGCACGCCAAGGACATGGCCGCCTTCGATCTGATGAACCTGCGGTGGAACAAGGTGGTCATCTGCACCGACGCCGACGTGGACGGCTTCCAGATCCGCACCCTCATTCTCACCATGCTCTACCGCCTCACCCCCACCCTCATCCAGCGGGGCTACGTCTACATCGCCGAGTCCCCCCTGTATGAGATCACCTACAAGGACAAGACCTGGTTCGCCTACTCCGACGCGGAGAAGAACGAGATCGTGAGCGGCGAGCTGGCGGGCAGGAAGTGCTCCATCAACCGCTCCAAGGGCCTGGGCGAGAACGAGCCGGACATGATGTGGCTCACCACCATGAACCCGGAGACACGGCGGCTCATCAAGGTCATGCCCGAGGACGTGGAGCGCACCGCCGCCGTCTTTGACCTGCTGCTGGGGGACAACCTTCAGGGCCGGAAGGACCACATCGCGGAGAACGGCTACAAGTATCTGGAGCTGGCGGACATCTCCTGACCGGGCATACGGCCGCTATATAGGGCGGCTGACCGTTCCAAGCAGCCCGTTTCCCGGGCCGTGCAGCAGTTCAAGGCCGCGGTCAGCCGTCGGAGCGGCCGGAAATGCCTGTGGCAGTCCGGCTATTACGGCCCTATCATCCGAAAGGATGCCGATCTGGACGAAACCCGCCAATCTATCGCCAACAATCCTCTGAACTGGATTCTGAATAAGGACTGATACCAATGCCCAAAAAGAAGGCCCCCGAGGAGGGGGCAAAGAAGGTCAACAACCCCAACGTCATGGGCCTGCGGCCCGAGGTGCTGGAGCAGCCCATCACCGAGACGCTGGAGATCAACTACATGCCCTACGCGATGAGCGTCATCGTCTCCCGGGCCATCCCGGAGATCGACGGGTTCAAGCCCTCCCACCGCAAGCTGCTTTACACCATGTACCAGATGCACCTGCTGGGGGGCGCCCGCACCAAGAGCGCCAACGTGGTGGGCCAGACCATGAAGCTCAACCCCCACGGCGACGCGGCCATCTACGACACCATGGTGCGCCTCAGCCGGGGTTACGGGGCCCTGCTCCACCCCCTGGTGGACTCCAAGGGCAACTTCGGCAAGGTGTACTCCCGGGACATGGCCTGGGCGGCCAGCCGGTACACCGAGGTGCGGCTGGACCCCATCTGCGCCGAGCTGTTCCGCGACATCGACCAGGACACGGTGGACTTTGTGGACAACTACGACGGCTCCATGCAGGAGCCCTCCCTGCTGCCCACCACCTTCCCCAACGTGCTGGTGAGCGCCAACCAGGGCATCGCCGTGGGCATGGCCTCCAACCTGTGCGGCTTCAACCTGGGCGAGGTGTGCGACGCCACGGTGGCCTTTCTGAAGAACCCCCAGGTGAACCTGCTGGACCACCTGAAGGCCCCCGACTTCCCCACCGGCGGCGAGCTGCTCTACGACGAGGGGGCCCTTCGGCAGATCTATGAGACGGGCCGCGGCTCCTTCCAGGTGCGGGCCAAGTGGCGCTACCTCAAGGGCGAAAACCTCATCGAGATCTACGAGATCCCCTACACCACCACGGTGGAGGCCATCATGGACAAGGTGGCCGAGCTGGTGAAGGGGGGCAAGATCCGGGAGATCGCCGACATGCGCGACGAGACCGATCTGAACGGCCTCAAGATCACCATCGACCTCAAGCGGGGGACCGATCCGGACAAGCTGATGGCCAAGCTCTTCCGCTCCACCACCCTCCAGGACTCCTTCTCCTGCAACTTCAACATCCTCATCGCGGGCATGCCCCGGGTGATGGGGGTGCGGGAGATTCTGGACGAGTGGACGGGCTGGCGCATGGAGGGGGTGCGGCGGCGCACCTACTTCGTGATGAAGAAGAAGCAGGACAAGCTGCACCTGCTCCGCGGCCTGAAAAAGATCCTGCTGGACATCGACCGGGCCATCAAAATCATCCGGGAGACCGAGGAGGACGACCAGGTGGTGCCCAACCTGATGATCGGCTTCGGCATCGACGACGTGCAGGCCGAGTACGTGGCCGACATCAAGCTGCGCAACATCAACAAGGAGTACATCCTCAAGCGCATTGAGGAGGTGGCCGGGCTGGAGGAGGAGATCGCCGACCTCCAGGACATCGTGAACAACCCCGGCCGCATCAAAAAGCTCATCGTGGCCGAGCTCCAGGCGGTGCAGAAGAAGTACGCCGTCCCCCGGCGGACGGAGATCGTCTATGAGTACCAGACCGCCGCCGCGGAGGACGCGGAGGACGAGACCCCGGACTACCCGGTGCACGTGTTCTGCTCCCGGGAGGGCTACTTCAAGAAGATCACCCCCCAGTCCCTGCGCATGAGCGGGGAGCAGAAGTACAAGGAGGGGGACGGCCCCTGGCTCCAGTGGGAGGCCTCCAACCGGGACGAGCTGCTGGTCTTTACCGACCGGCAGCAGTGCTACAAGGCCCGCCTGAGTGACTTCGACGACTCCAAGGCCAGCCTGCTGGGCGACTTTTTGCCCACCAAGCTGGGCATGGATCCCGGCGAGGGCTTCGTGTGGGCCTGTGTCACCGCCGACTACTCCGGCCACCTGCTGTTCTTCTTTGAAAACGGCAAGGTGGCCCGGGTGGCCCTGTCGGCCTATCAGACCCAGACCCGCCGCAAGAAGCTCACGGGCGCTTACTCCGACAAGTCCCCCCTGGCGGCGGCCTGCCTGCTGACAGAGGACACGGAGATGGCGGTGACCTCCACCGAGGGCCGGGTGGTGGTCTTCCACACCGCCGCCCTCACCCCCAAGACCACCCGCTCCACCCAGGGGGTCAACGTCATGACCCTCAAGCCCAAGTACAAGGTGGCCGACGCCCGCCCCCTGGCGGACACCACCATCGTCAACGCCGCCCGCTACCGGGCCCGCTCCCTGCCCATCGCGGGCATGCTGCTCCGGCCGGAGGACCGGGCCGAGGAGCAGATGACGTTACTGGAATAAAATAAAGAAGGTATCGGCTATGAATCGTGTCGCAAAGCAGTATGTCCTTCCCTATCTGTGGATCACCCTGGCGTCTGCGGTGTACGCCGTGGGCTTCAACTGGTGCTACGAGCCCAACCAGATCGGCTTCGGCGGCATCACCGGCGTGGGCCAGATCATCAACCACATCCTCCCCTGGGCTCCCATCGGCACCGTGGTCATCATCCTGAACATCCCCCTGTTCCTGCTGGGGTGGAAGCTGCTGGGCGGGCACCTGCTGGTGTCCTCCCTTTACTCCATGTTCATCTCCTCCATTTTCATCGACATTCTCCACATGATCCACACCTTTGAGCCTATGGAGCCCATTCTGGGGTGCATCTTCGGCGGCGTGATCATGGGCGGCTCCCTGGGCGTGGTGTTTCTCCAGGGCGCCACCACCGGCGGCACCGATCTCATTGCCCGCCTGCTCAAGCTGAAGCTGGCCTGGCTGCCCATGGGGCGGCTGCTTCTGGCGGTGGATCTGCTGGTCATTGTGGCGGTGGCCGTCGCCTTCCGCAACATCTACAGCGCCCTCTACGGCGTGGTGGCCCTGTATATCTCCTCCTTCGTCATGGACCAGGTGCTCTACGGCATGGACAACGCCAAGGTGGCCTATATCATCAGCGACGCCTACGACCAGATTTCCCACGCCATTATTCACGATATGGACCGGGGCGTCACCCTTCTCCACGGCGAGGGCGGCTGGTCCGGGGAGGACAAGAAGGTGCTGCTGGTGGCCTTCAAGCAGAAGCAGATCGTGGCCCTCAAGCAGACCGTCAAGAGCATCGACCCCAACGCCTTCCTGATCGTGTGCGAGGCCCACGAGATCCTGGGCGACGGCTTCCGGGAGTATAAGCACAACGATCTCTGAGCTGTCCAGGGGCGGGGGAACGCGCCCCTGGACACCCCCCGCCCTGCATATGCCCTGCTTTTTTGCCCGCAGGCGGATAACCCCCTGTGCTCTATCATTTTACGCTGGAAAGGAGACCTGTTTATGCCCGGTTTTGAGAAGGTACGCAAAAATCTGGAGGCCCACGGCTTCGATGTGACCTGCTTCGACACGGCGGCGGAGGCCGCGGACTACCTGGACCGCAGGCTGGACGGCAAAACGGTGGGGCACGGCGGCTCCATCACCCTCAAGGAGCTGGGCCTCCTCGATCGGCTCCAGAGCCACGCCGTGGTGCGCAGCCACTGGCTGGGAGACAGCTTCGCAGACGCAGCCGCCGCCCCGGTCTATCTGACCTCGGTCAACGCCCTGGCGGAGACCGGCGAGCTCATCAACATCGACGGCACGGGCAACCGGGTGGCCTCCACCATCTTCGGCCATGAGGAGGTCTACTTTATCGTGGGCGTCAACAAGCTGGCTCCCGACTACGACGCCGCCCTCTGGCGGGCCCGCAACGTGGCCTCCCCCAAAAACGCCCGGCGGCTGGGCAAAAAGACTCCCTGCGCCGTCCGGGGGGACAAATGCTATGACTGCAAAAGCCCGGAGCGCATCTGCCGCGCCCTGGTGGTGCTGTGGGAGAGGCCCACCGGCATCGGTCGGGCCGAGGTGGTGCTGGTCAACGAGCCTCTGGGCTACTGAGGAGGGGAGGGCGTGGCATTGAAACGAGGCATAGCGGCGCTGGCGTTGAGCTGCGCCCTGCTGCTCACCGGCTGCTCCTCCCTTCTGGAGAACCCCTATGCAGTGGTGGAGCCGCACACGGAGCGTCCGGCCACGGCCGAGGACTCCTCCGCCGTCCAGGCGGGCACCTATTCCGAGCTGGTCAACACCGTGCTGTTTTTTGTCTCCCAGGGGACAGAAAAGGGGCTGATTCAGCTTACCGACGACTATGACGGGGATGTGGAGGAGGATCTCAACCGGGCCTGCCTGGAGGTGGCCAAGGACGACCCTCTGGGGGCCTATGCGGTGGACTTTATCAAAAACGACTGCACCAAGGTGCTCACCACCTATGAGGCCACCATTACCATTTCCTACCGCCGCACCCGGGAGCAGATACGCAGCTTGGTCAACGTCACCGGCACCAGCGCCATCCGGGACGAGGTGCGCGCCGCCCTGGCTGATTTTCAGAGCGAGGTGGCCCTGCGGGTGGGCTACTTCACTGAGAGCGCCGACTCCATTGCCGCCCTGGTGCGGCAGGCCTACTACGACGAGCCCGCCGGCGCCCTGGGCATGCCGGAGTTTACCGTCTCCCTCTACCCCGCCTCCGGCGGGCAGCAGCGCATTGTGGAGATCCTGCTCACCTATCCCGAGGACACCCAGGCGCTGCGTCAAAAGAGCGATGACCTCCAGAGCACGGCAGATGCCCTGGTGCTCCCTCTCCGGCCCCATCAGCTCTCCCCCTCCGCCCGGCAGGCCGAGCTCTTTTCCCTGGTTCGGGAGCACGTCCGCGCCCGGCCGGACGGCGGCCCCACCGCCTGGGACGCCCTGCTGGGCGACGGGGCGGACAGCGAGGGGCTGGCCCTGACCTTTCAGCTCCTCAGCGGGAAGATGGAGGTTGGCTCCGTTCTGGTGGAGGGTACTCTGAACGGCGAACCCCACTTCTGGAACCAGCTCACCGCCGACGGCGGCGCCCACTATGTCGATCTCACCCGCGACGCCTCCGGCACCACCTATTCCGCCGCCGATCTTCTCTCCCTGGGCTACGTGTGGGAGGGCGCGGAAGAAAATGCAGAAAATTTGAATTAACCCCTTGACAGCGGCGGAACGGTTCGCTATAATATAATCCGTCGCTTGCAGGTGTAGCTCATCTGGTAGAGCGCCACCTTGCCAAGGTGGAGGTAGCGAGTTCGAGCCTCGTCACCTGCTCCAGAAACGAAAACGGGACGGCCGATGGCCGTCCCGTTTTCGTTTCTGGATTCCGTAGTTCTTTTTTATGCTCGGGGCAACTGAATTGCCCCTCCGCCAAGGTTTTGCCTCCGGCAAAACACTTGTGCGCCGCACACGCGGCGGCCCCCGCTATCGGAACCGTTCAACCGTCAGCCCCGTCCTTTGCTCCAGGAAAGCGCGCAGCTCCTCCGGGGCGGCGCCTGTCAGCTCCTCCTTGTCGCAGAGCTGGCCGTGGTTCTTTCCCAGAATGAGCACCAGGTAACGGTCATTCTCCGCCAGCCGGAGGAGCTTGCTATATTGCCATTGAGTGGCCGCGCCGGCGATTTTGGTCTCATAGTGTTCCTCCAAAAAGCGCACCGTGCACACCTCCATCCCCGGCAGGGCGTTCCGCCTGGCAAAGAAGGCGTTGATTGCGTCCTCCCCCAGCAGAACGGCCAGCATCAGGACGGCCACCGCCCCATTGAGCGCCACAGTTCCCCACTCGCCCCAGGAGACCCAGGCCGACAGCAGGCTCAGCACCAGGAGCACCCAGCACCAGACGCGCAGCAGCCGTGAGCGCGTCCTGCGGACGGTTTTACGCAGAGCCCTGGCCAGCGCAGACAGCGCCCTCCGGTCATAAGTGGTACTGCATATGATTTCCATAGAAAAACCTCTCTTTCGTCTGCGTGGGTATAGAATAGCAAATATCCCGCGCCGCTGGCAAGAAAGATTTTCTTACGATTCCTTGAAGCCTCTGTAAGAAAGAACCCTATGCTTCGGGCCGCCCGAGCGGGCGGCCCGTTTTTTCGGAAAGGAGTCTCTATGCCAAGCTCTTCCATCGAGGCCCTGGGCCGCTTGATCTCCCGCCAGGTGGCCGGGCACCCTGACCGTGCCCGCGCCCTGCTCCGCACGGCCTACACCCTGGTGGGGGTACAGATGAAGTACTTCCCGCCCAAAAACGTGCTCCCCGCCCGGTGCGCCATGCAGGGGGACACGGCCCGCTCCATGGCCGCCGCCCTGGGCCGCCCCGGCCGGGCGGCCTGCGTCAACATCTTCCTCCCCTGCGAGGTGCTCCACGCCCTGAACATCCCCCCGGTGCTGCCCGAGGGGCTGTCCTGCTATCTGGTGTCCACGGCGGCGGAGCGGGTGTTCGTGGAGGCGGCGGAGGAGCGGGGCGTGCCGGAGAGCTACTGCTCCTACCACAAAATCCTGCTTGGCCTGGCCGAGACCGGCGTCATGGCCAGGCCCCGGTTCATCCTCAACACCTCCCTGGCCTGCGACGCCAACCAGCTCACCTTCCGCCGGCTGGCGGAGTTCTGGGACGTCCCACGCTTCACGGTGGACGTGCCCTACGCCCCCTCGGAGGAGAGTGTCGCCCAGGTGGCCGAACAGCTCCGGGCCATGGCGGCCTTTGTCCAGGCCCACGGGGGGCGCCCCCTGGAGGAGGACGCGCTGCGGGCCGCGGTGGCCCGCTCCCGGGCCACCGTGGAGGGCTACCACCGCTACCTGTCCCTGCGGGCGGAGCGCTCCCTCTCTGACGAGATGACCTCCGAGATGCTCTCCGTCTTCGCCACCCACTCCATGCTGGGTTCGCCGGAGGCCCTGCGCTACACCGAGCAGCTCTGCGCCCAGGTGGCCGCCCTGCCGGAGGGGCGGCGTGGAAAGCGGATTCTGTGGCTGCACACCCTCCCCCACTGGCAGGACAGCCTGCGCGCCCTGCTGAACTTCCGCCCCGACGTGGAGATTGTGGGGTGCGACATGGCCCTGGATGCCGATGTGCTCCCCGAGCCGGAGCGCCCCTATGAGTCCATGGCCCGGCGGCTGGTCTGCTCCTCCTTCAACGGCGGTGCGGAGCGCCGGGCGGAGCGGGCAGCGGAGCTGGCCCGCCTCCTCCGGGCCGACGGGGCGGTGTACTTCTGCCACTGGGGCTGCAAGCAGACCTCCGGCGCGGCCCAGCTCGTCAAACGCCGGCTGGAGGCCGCCGGGTTCCCCACCCTGGTGCTGGATGGGGATGGCTGCGACAGCGGCAACGTGAACGACGGCCAGATGGTCACCCGGCTCCAGGCCTTTCTGGAGCTGCTGGAGGGATGCAGATGATCGGATATACCTGTAAATACACCCCCGTGGAGCTGCTGGCCGCCCTGGGCGGCCAGCCGGCCCTTCTCAACCGGGAGGCTAACGCCTTCTCCCACGCCGAGGCGCTGACCCACAACCACTTCTGCTGCCACGCCAAGGCGGTGCTGGAGGAGTGCCGCCGGGATGGCGTGAGGGAGCTGGTGCTGGTCAACTGCTGCGACTCCATCCGCCGCTGCTACGACGTGCTCCGCGCCCAGGGCGGGCTGGATTTCCTCTTCCTGCTGGACCTTCCCCACCACGACGACGGCTGCGCCAAGGCCCGGCTCCGGGGGGAGCTGGAGCGGCTGGCGGCGGAGTACGGGGCCTACCGGGGCGCCACCCTGGACGAAGCGGCCCTCCGGGCCGCCTTCGCGCCCCCTGTCCCCCTGCCGGACGGCCCCTTCCTGGCCGTCACCGGGGCGCGGGCCGGGGCGGGCCTGCTGGAGGCCCTGCGGCGGGTCTCCCCCCTGCCGGTGGCCGATCTGACCTGCGG
>ERZ652168.345-NODE-345-length-13072-cov-9.27118_pt1 | contig 13072 bp, 13 predicted proteins | sample MGYA00514763_ERZ652168 | MGnify/ENA metagenome assembly ERZ652168
GTTACATGGTGAACACTATTCTTTCAGGTGTTCACAAGTGTTCATCCAACCCTTCACCCTGTAGAGCAAAAAACAATCAAAAGGTGAACAGGTGAATACTTGGTGAATACTTAACAAATAAGTGTTCACCTATTAACCCACTGTTATAAATAAATTTTTTAACAGGGTGAATACTGGTGAACACTCATTCTATAACTTTACTCTACCTCACCGTTTTCTGAGTTGCTGTTGCATGATGGCATCCAGTCTTCTGAATCGTCATGCAGAGTAACGTTTGACCTGATACCGTGCTTGGTTTTCCGTTTTTCATACCTCTTGCCATACTCAGCCATTGCACCAGGCATATCCGTTCCGAACCGCATTAGCGACACTGGCTTATTCAGTCCATTGGCCCGCATGTATGCCATGTAGGCGTGATACAGATAACGGCGCGGGCTGAATGGTACAATCTCGGCGTTACCAATAAACATGCCATCACAAACAACTGACGCCATCAGATAGCCGCAGAAGTCCACCAGCGAATCCCCCTCTCGCTTGATAGCCAGTGCCTCTTCGGATTTCTGCTGCTCGTGCAATAGCCGTTTTGCTTCATCCTGTCTGGCAAAGCGGGTCAGCAGGTGACGAATTATTACGGCAAGCTCTCCCTCTATCTTCTCGGCCAGCATCGTATCCCGCTCATCTTCCGGCACAACCTCGGAAAAGTTGAATATCACCCGGCGACGGGATATCCCTCCACTGCGGTCGCTGAATGTCATAGCGTTGTTATTGACGGCCAGTACTACCGCCTGTATGCGTGTCGAGTATGGCGCTTTATGCTTCGGGTCGATCGACACCTTATCGCCACCTGTAATGGCCTTTATCCCTGCACCGTCGCCAGCATATCGCGTCATATCAGGCATTATGATCAGCGAGTAACCAACCACCAGCGCCCTATCTCTCGCATCCTCCAGCGCTTTCATACTGGCTGATACAGTATTGGCCTTACCCGCCAGCATCGTGCAGATTTCCGCCATAACGCTTTTACCGCTACCACCCGGCCCCGTTACCTCAAGAAAAAGCTGCCAGTCGTAACGATTGGCCAGCACCATAAACAACGCAGCCAGTACACGATCTGTCTTGCGGTCATTGTTAGCCACGGAACGGCGGAGCCATTTCCAGAAGTTCGGCGCGTGGCTGGCCAGCGTCTCACCTTCTTCTGGTGGGCTGAATGGTAATTCGCTTGCGATCAGCAACCAGTCTGTTTTGCTGTGCTGCCTGAATTGCCCCGTTCGGGTATCAAACACTCCATTGCTGAAGCCAATGAGGTTACGGGCCGTAACTCCCATGACCGGGAGACTCAGCTTCATGGTTTCCACTGCCGATTTGATGGCGTTCTGCGAATAAGCCACCTCAGCATCAATATAAATTTGAGCCATTTCCCGTTGTAGCTCTTTATCCTGGATTGGATTCCAGATCACTCCGTTATAGTGGTGAACCGTGTCAGAGTCAGCGTGAATAGCTAACTCACCATCGTAATGCGCAAGAAGTACCTCTCCGCGCTGGCTGGCCCCCATCTGGTTAAGAGCCGGACTAACCTCAATAGATTTCTGAAGCTGCGCTCTCTTCGTCAAAGGCAATTGGTGGATATTATTTTCTGATTCGCTAGATTGCTCCCGAAGCCGGTTCAGATAATCGTGCCAGTCCTCCGGCTGGAGATCGGGAATACCTTTAAATAATTTGGCATCCTTTACACCTGCCAGCGCCAGCTTAGCGCCAATAGCGTTAATCATCAGCGGCTCAATTTCCCCAGCCAGATATACCCGCGCCGCTCTGCGTCCATCATCAATAATGCGCAGATTATCCAGCTCCTCCAGTTGCCGAGGGCCTAAATAAACAGGAGGTGTGGTATCTTCGGCAATCTGCTTACCCAATCCCTCTTCCCAGCCTTTTGCGTGGCTCCACGCGTCGGCACCTGCGAAAATAATCGCCTCTGTAAACTTGTCTTTCGGCAGAGCCTTTACGTTCGGTGCGTTCTTCATTTCGGCACCCCTCCACTCATCTGGAATTTGCCTAACAACGGGTGATACCAGTATGCAGATCCGTATTTACGTTTAGCACTACGCAGAACCAACCGGGCCGCCTCCCTGAATTTCTCTTCAGGTGTAACAAACCCACCACCTTTTAGCTTCACCATCATCACGCCGGTGTTCTTCGCCAGTTCTTCAGCCTTTTTGGTGGAGATACCGAATTCAGCGGCTAGAGTAGACAAGGGTGCCATACCCGGGGGAATTTCTCCCCCTTGGCTATCGGTGAGTGATTTGATCTGCAGCTCAAGGGTCAACACCTTTTCCACCAGCAGATCAACGCGCTTTTCCAGCTCGTTAAATTTGATATTGCTGATCATTGAATTGTCTCCCCTCTACGTTGTTTCAGCGCGTAATGAGCGGTATCGGAACATTGCTCCAAAGCGGCCGCTATTCTTGGCAGATTGCGAAGGGTATCGCCAACAAGCAGTAGATCGCGCATAGCGTCTTCATTGTCATAACCCTCGCTCTCAATAGCATCATGAGTGAGGTTGCCTATCAGAGTGAGCGCAGAACAGATACTACGTGCGGCAGAAGCGTAGATATCAACGGCATCAACCAAATCATCGTCATTATGCTTTTTGAAATCCGGGGCGTGTCTAACAAGCTCCTGGTAGATATCACGCATGGCTCACCTCACTGACTGCTTTCAGTTCACGAACGCGAGACAACGACATAGAGATCAAACCAATCGCAATGCTGTAACCCTCTTCATCATCGAGATTCATATATAGAGTCGTACACAGCATTACCTCAAGGCGGCGCAGTTCGTCTTCAATGTCTATTTCTGACCATTTTGACTTAGGCATTGAACACCCCCTCGACAGCCTCAACCTCAAGTGTCAGACCAGTGCGGTTAACATCATCATAAAAGGTTATATGGCACCGCATTTGAGACCGAATTTTTGCGGCGAAGACCATATTCCAACCGCAGAACTCTGCGCGGGCTTCTTCTTCAGTTGCGGCTGTAGTACGCAGCACTACAGGTTTTCCATGTGGGAGATGTTTCGGGACTGCCAGGAATAACCATGTGAATTCCGGGCGAGTTTGGGTATGCTGTGATCCAGCCATAACTGTTACTCCAACTAACGGTTTGTGGTTAGAGGCCCGGTTAGTGTTCCTAGCACTGCCGGGCTTCGCATTTACAAGGTGTATTTCACCTTCGATATTCAAGCTAGCCCAAAGTGAAATACACTTCAAGCCTTTTCCTTTTATTTTTTTTGCGTATACTGAAATACACCTAACACAAGGAGTTTTAGTAATGGCAACAGGTGCAAAGAACGCAAAGTCACAAATGACTACAGTTCGAATCCCCCATGATGTGATGGAAGATATTGAAAGTTTGAAGCAAGAAGGAGAAAGCACCGCTGGTTTTCTCGTAACTGCAGCCAAAGGCGAAATCAAACGCCGCCAACGCAAGAAGGCCAAGGAACAGGAGTAACCAGACGCCAGAAAAGGCGTTTGGCCGGATCTCACTTTTGAGCTTTGCTTTATTATCAAAAGGTTAACTTGTTGATTTTGTTCCAAAGCACTTTTTAGTGCTTTGGAAAAGTTCATTAGTAATGAGATGCGATTTTCTTCGCATCGGTGTTGATACCCAATATCTGGGTAACGAGCCTCCCCGCTTTTAGTAGTGTGTTTAAGATATTGATTTACAAGCAGAGTGCAATTTTGCACTCTGGGGTTTACGCCTTTTCTGGCGACAACCTTCGATGTTCGAGATCCCCCGTTCCGGGGAGCACAGCCTTTAAGCGGTTTACCCCAAAGGTGGGGAAAACCCACCTTTACCGGAGCGTTACCCAAGTTTTGGGTAACGGATAACTCATGGTTTAGTTTGAGCCCGCCAATTCTGGCGAGCGCAAAATCCTGTATAAAATTGCGCTGGCTATAAAGGGTAGAAATCTGCCCTTTAACATACGAGTTTTTCCCGTATGTACCATTACCTTCTACCGAAGCACTAGAAAGTGCTTTGGAAAAGTTCATCAGTACCGAGTTGCGATTATGCAACTCTCTCAGGTTTTGACCACCAGCGGCAGGCCTGGTAATCTGATGGCGTTTAGTGTGATGACTCTGGCGGCCATGTGGGGCCGCCTTTGTTTTATGTGCCATACCCGCCCCTTATTCCGCTTTACTGCGGCTTTGTTGCCAGGCGGATACTTCGGACAAAAGCCAGCCTACGGCACGACCACCAAGCCTACGGCGGGCCGGAAACTTACCTTCCTTTTCCATCATGTAGCGGGTAGTACGACAAATGCCGGTTAACTGGCGGCACTCAGCCTCGCGGATCACTCGGTCAGCAGATTGGGGGGGTTGGTTCATAGATAAATGCTCCTGTTCATTATTGTTCAGGAGCATTCTGGAGAGTGGTTATTGAGGATCAGGGGATATCACTTATTTGTCAGTGAATTCACTTCCTTCCTAGATATTTAGCCCAAGTATTTTTATCAGTAGGAGGCAATTCAACACCTCTAGATGCGGCAGCAGCCTCTATAATCATTATTACCTTTGCAACAGGTGTGATATCTAAATCAATATCCGATAACTCAGGATTCATCTTTATCAAAGCTGAAATAATTTCACCTTTCTTAGCAATAGTTTTCGGAGTTTCTATCTTTTTAATCGGTAAAGAACCGACCTCTTTTATTTTTTCTAAGTCGCTAGCCATAATACACAGATAACGGGAATCCAATTCAATCCCACCCTGCATACTGGCTATCTCAACCTCGCCCCCCTCTGCCTCTGGCTTCGTGGTTAAGCTGGGTGTTTTTATCAAGTCAACACCACGGGTAAATTCAGCCAAAGCAAAAGAATCTCTCCAGACGTAAAAGAAACCGCTTATTGATTTTGCGTAATACCCAGTCATTTCATTTTCTTTCCTTAATTCTATGTCGAAAATGCTCCACTTATCACCCCCTAAAATACCACCAAAATCGTTATCAATTTCATTTGTCAATTCAGAAGGGAGCATAATTAACAATTTATCATCTTTGTATGAAGGGATAAAAACAGAAACATCAATAACCCCGACATATGCAAAATGGTATATATCATTTATTGTGCAACCTATCTTTTCGGCAGCTTCAGGTAGGGGATAATACATGCGATCAGGTAATTTCATTTTGCCACCTTCAGAATAGTTACATTGGAATGTTCGGCTGAGATAACCTCCAGTCGCTCCATCCACTTATTCAACGCATCCAGTTTTTCAGGCAAATACTGGCTACGGTTATATACGGCCATCACGCCGCCTAACGTATGCCCAAGAAGTTGCTCAACGACATGAGGCGCGATCCCCATGTTGTTTAATGTGGTGGCGAACGTCCGGCGCAGGTCGTGAAGCGTCCACGGTTCCGAATGCCCCAGACGCTTATAGATACCCCGGCCCCACTGGCTTACAGCTTCAGGCTTCTTCATACAGCCCAGCAGCAAACCTGTTTCCTTGTTTTGCTCAATCAGGTCTTTGACAAACCGGCGTAGAGCTTCGGGGATAGGTCGCAGTATCTTTTCGCCGCCTTTGCTATGTTCTTTTGGAACTGTCCAGATCCAGTCTTCTAAATCCCATTCTGAAAGCCTGGACAAGCGTAGCTCCTGAGTTCGGCATCCAAATGCCACCAGCAGATGCAGGAGCGCTGCATAGTAAGGTTTAAACTTCAGGCTGGTACTTTCCCGCCATATGTCGGCTAACTCCTGTCTGGTGTGCTCCCTGTCGCGCCTCTCCTGCTTTTTGCCAACATCATCAATGGCCAGGTCATTAAGCGCATTACTGGCCGCGTATCGATGCACTCGGCAGAATTTAAGGGCCTGTTTACACATCTGCAGGAGATAGCCGGCGGCCACAGGGGCATCAGACCTTACACGGCTAAAACACTCCAGCCAGTGGCGGGTTTCACACATGGAAAGTGGATAATCTCCAATGTACGGGTAAATATGCTTATTTAGCTGATCAATGTGCTTTTGGACGTTGGCCCGTTTGTGGGTCGCATACTCTCTGATCCAGTAATCGAGTGCTTCTTTCACAGTGACCGGCTTTAAAGATTCCTGAGTGGTGATCGTGAGCTGGTGCTTGGGGTTCTTCCCCTCGGCAAGCCATGCTCGGCATTGCTCGCGCTTCTCTCTGGCGGCCTTGATGGATAGATCGGGATAATTACCCAGCTTTATGCGCTGCGGGGCAGTAGCACGACCACCAACACGGTACGTAAAATACCAGGTCATTACACCTACCTTCGACACCTTAACGCTCAGGCCGTCACCATCTGCATAGAAGCTGTCGCCGGGGCTTTCCCTTCCGATCATCTTACGAAGGGATGTATCGCTTAATTTGTTCGTACCACCAGCCATAAAAACCTCAGTTCATTTTTGGCACTGACTACACCACTGACTACACATCACAATGTTACTCTATGAACGGCAATGAACAAAGCCAAACGAAGAAAGGTTAATTGTCTTTTGGTATCAGCATGATAGATGAACATCTTTAAACGATGGTGAACCATAAAAAACATAGGTTCTGAAAATACGGCATGAACTGATACTAATCAGTTAAATGTTTGATATAAAAGGCGCTCTTCGGCATGGGGAAGCGCCTTTTTTATTACATGAATTTTAATGGCTGGCTATCGTCTGCCGCCCATTAGCCCCGCAAAGGATTGACATAATATTATCAACCAGGGCGGGTGCCTGGCGATACAGATCGAATTGCCCGGGCTCCACCAGCCAGTTTTTAATAATACCGGTAAATGCGCTGTGTAATACAATTAATGAAATTTCAACATTGGTTTCCACTGGCAATAATCCGTTACGAATACAGAGCTGCAAAATGCTGCGAATAATCGGATAGCTAAAACCAATTCTCTTGCGAATCTCAGCTTCCGGCATCATGTCGCTGGAAAACTCACACTTCTGATACAGAATTTGCATTAAGGCACGTTGACGGGGATTATTAGCGATATATTGTAAGCCAATAATAAATTTCTCTCGTAGCGTGCTGAGCGGATCCTGATCGTCTTTAAGGTTAAATTCATGCTGAAGCAGGTCGCGTAGCGGCAGCTGCTGTTGCCACATTTCATTAAACAGCTCAGCTTTGCTTGCAAAGTGCCAGTACACCGCTCCGCGCGTCACGCCAGCAGCATCAGCGATATCGGCTAAGGTCGTGCTGGTCACGCCACGTAAGGCAAACTGCTGAATGGCAGACTCAATCAGAAGCTGCCGCGTCTTTAACGCATCTTCTTTCGTTCTTCTGGGCATACGGTGCTCCACTCAACGCCAGATTGAGAGTGTGGGGAAATCGCTGGATACCTATAAACCTAACATCTGACAATCAATATTGTTTAGCAAAAATACAGATGAGTTAAATCTCAAACGCTCTCCAATAAATACACCGCAAGAATAATTAAGAGAAATATATTCATATATTAACTATCAATGTACGCAAATTTTAATTTAAGTTCATTCTAAAAACATTATTCCTGATATTTTGTTTTTACGTGCCTTGCTGATGGCTAAAAAATAACTATGTCTTACATCCATCGTTTTTTATTTGTAGGATAACAAACCGCATTTTAATTCATTATTTCTTGCACAGATTCGTGGCCATGCCTGGCTCATAATCTATAAGGAACAGCAATGACACCTCATGTCAGGGTTACACTTTTATCCAGCCTTATCATCCCGGCCATCCTGCTCAGCGGTTGCGATAATTCAGGCGATCGGCAACCGCATGCGCAGATACCTCAGGTCTCCGTTTATGTCGTACACAGCGCGCCGCTGTCCGTCACCACGGAGCTACCTGGCCGCACATCAGCCTACCGCGTCGCGGAAGTCCGCCCGCAGGTCAGCGGAATTATCCTGCAACGTAACTTTGTCGAAGGTAGCGATGTCACCGCTGGACAGTCTCTTTATCAAATCGATCCGGCGACCTATCAGGCGGCTTACAACAGCACAAAAGGTGATGAAGCGAAAGCAGAAGCCGCGGCGGCTATCGCCCACTTAACGGTAAAACGCTACGCGCCTCTTCTCGGCACAAAATATATCAGCCAGCAAGAATACGATCAGGCGGTGGCGACCGCGCGCCAGGCCGATGCCGATGTTATTGCCGCAAAGGCAGCCGTGGAAAGCGCGCGTATTAACCTGGCGTACACAAAAGTGACGTCGCCAATCAGCGGCCGCATCGGCAAATCCAGCGTGACCGAAGGTGCCCTGGTGACAAATGGTCAGGCTGACGCGATGGCGACGGTACAGCAGCTCGATCCCATTTATGTGGATGTCACTGAATCCAGTAATGATTTCATGCGCCTGAAACAGGAAAGCCTGCAGCACGGCAGTGACACCAAAAGCGTGCAGTTGATTATGGAAAACGGAAAACCTTATGCGCTTCAGGGCACGCTGCAGTTCTCTGACGTCACGGTAGATGAGAGCACCGGCTCTATTACGCTTCGCGCCATCTTCCCCAACCCACAGCACGCTCTGCTGCCAGGGATGTTTGTTCGCGCCCGTATTGATGAGGGCGTTTCACCGGATGCCATTCTCGTTCCTCAGCAGGGAGTCACCCGAACGCCGCGCGGCGATGCCAGCGTGATGCTCGTTAATGATAAAAACCAGGTGGAAACGCGAGCCGTCACCGCCTCACAGGCGATTGGCGATAAGTGGTTAATCACGAGCGGTCTGAAAGCCGGTGAAAAGGTTATCGTCAGCGGTCTGCAGAAAGTACGTCCCGGCGTCACCGTGAAGGCCGAAGAGGATACCGCGACGTCCGTCGCGCAATAAGGTACGAATCCCTATGTCTAAGTTTTTTATCCATCGACCGGTCTTCGCCTGGGTGCTGGCGATCATCATGATGATTGCCGGTGGCCTCGCAATTATGCAGCTACCGATTGCACAATACCCGACTATCGCGCCGCCAGCGGTGGCCATCTCCGCAACCTATCCAGGTGCGGACGCACAAACCGTTCAGGATACGGTGACTCAGGTTATCGAACAGAACATGAACGGTATCGATAATCTGATGTACATGTCCTCAACCAGCGATTCCGCAGGCGGCGTTACCATCACCCTGACCTTTAAATCAGGTACGGATCCGGATATTGCGCAAGTTCAGGTGCAGAATAAACTGCAGCTGGCGACGCCGCTTCTTCCTCAGGAAGTACAGCAGCAGGGGATTAGCGTCGAGAAATCAAGCAGTAGTTTCCTGATGGTTGCCGGATTCATCTCCGATAACACGAGCACCACTCAGGATGATATATCCGACTACGTTGCATCGAACGTCAAAGATACCATCAGCCGCCTTAACGGCGTCGGCGATGTACAGCTCTTCGGCGCGCAGTATGCCATGCGCGTCTGGCTGGACGGTAATCTCCTGAATAAGTACAACCTCACGCCTGTCGACGTCATTAACCAGCTGCAGGTACAGAACGATCAGATTGCAGCAGGCCAGCTTGGCGGTACGCCGGCCCTTAAAGGCCAGCAGCTAAATGCATCCATTATTGCTCAGACGCGACTGAAGGATCCGGCAGAGTTTGGCAAAGTGACTTTGCGCGTGAACGCGGATGGCTCAGTGGTGCACCTGAAAGATGTGGCACGTATTGAGCTGGGAGGTGAAAACTACAACGTTGTCGCAAAAATCAATGGAAAACCGGCTTCAGGACTGGGAATTAAGCTCGCTACCGGCGCCAATGCCCTTGATACCGCCGCCGCGATTAAAGCGAAGCTTGCCGAACTGCAGCCGTACTTCCCGCAGGGGATGAAGGTCGTCTATCCCTACGACACTACGCCGTTTGTGAAAATCTCTATTCATGAGGTTGTGAAGACGCTGTTTGAAGCGATTATCCTCGTCTTCCTGGTGATGTATCTGTTCTTACAGAATATCCGGGCCACGCTGATCCCCACCATTGCGGTTCCGGTCGTCCTGCTCGGGACCTTTGCCGTACTGGCGATGTTCGGTTACTCCATCAATACGCTAACGATGTTTGGCATGGTGCTGGCAATAGGCCTTCTGGTCGACGATGCTATCGTGGTGGTGGAAAACGTCGAACGCGTCATGGTAGAAGAGAAGCTTCCCCCCAAAGAAGCGACGGAAAAATCAATGTCGCAAATTCAGGGGGCGCTGGTCGGCATTGCCATGGTGCTATCGGCAGTGTTTGTCCCGATGGCCTTCTTTGGCGGCTCTACGGGGGCGATCTATCGGCAATTTTCTATCACCATCGTCTCCGCCATGGCGCTGTCCGTCCTGGTCGCGCTGATCCTGACCCCCGCGCTTTGTGCCACATTACTGAAACCCGCATCAGCCGATCATCATGAGAAAAAAGGATTTTTTGGCTGGTTTAATGCGAAATTCGATCGTAGCGTGAACCACTACACTAACAGCGTTAGCGGGATCCTGCGCTGTACCGGACGCTACCTGATCATCTATTTGCTGATCGTTGTGGGTATGGCCGTCCTGTTTATGCGCCTGCCCACCTCCTTCTTGCCGGATGAGGATCAGGGGGTATTTATGACCATGATCCAGCTTCCTTCAGGCGCAACGCAGGAACGCACGCAAAAGGTTCTTGATACGGTTACCGATTACTATCTGCATAAAGAGAAGGCGAATGTTGAAAGCGTCTTTACCGTTAACGGCTTTAGCTTTAGCGGTCAGGGTCAAAACTCCGGTATGGCATTTGTCAGCCTGAAGCCATGGGAAGAACGCAGTGGCGCAGAGAATGGCGTTGAGGCAATCATCAAACGTGCGACCGGTGCCTTCAGTCAGATTAAAGATGCTATGGTCTTTCCTTTCAATCTGCCGGCAATTATCGAACTGGGTACGGCGACCGGTTTTGACTTTGAGCTTATCGATCAGGGTAACCTTGGCCATAGCGCGTTAACCCTGGCCCGTAATCAACTTCTGGGTATGGTGAGAGAGCATCCCGACCAGCTGGTACGCGTTCGCCCCAACGGGCTCGAAGACACGCCGCAATTTAAGCTGGATGTTGATCAGGAGAAAGCTCAGGCTCTGGGGATTTCGCTATCCGATATCAATGAAACCATTTCCGCGGCGCTAGGGGGTTACTACGTCAACGACTTTATTGACCATGGACGAGTGAAAAAAGTCTACGTTCAGGCCGATGCAAAATTCCGTATGCTGCCGAGCGATATCAATAATATGTACGTCCGCAGCGCGAATGGCGAAATGGTTCCGTTCTCCGCCTTTGTCACCTCACGCTGGGTTTATGGTTCACCGCGCCTGGAGCGCTATAATGGCTTACCCTCTATGGAAGTTTTGGGTGAAGCTGCTCCGGGGAAAAGTACCGGCGATGCGATGATTTTAATGGAGCAGTTAGCCAGCAAGCTTCCTGCCGGTATTGGTTACGACTGGACGGGAATGTCCTATCAAGAACGTTTATCCGGTAATCAGGCGCCCGCGCTCTACGCCATTTCGCTTATTGTTGTCTTTCTGTGTCTTGCGGCGCTTTATGAAAGTTGGTCTATTCCCTTCTCCGTCATGCTCGTCGTTCCATTAGGGGTAGTTGGTGCATTACTGGCGGCGTCGTTACGCGGGCTTAATAATGACGTTTATTTCCAGGTGGGCTTATTAACAACTATCGGCCTCTCTGCGAAAAACGCGATTCTTATCGTGGAGTTTGCGAAAGACCTGATGGATAAAGAAGGCAAAGGAATTATCGAAGCCACACTTGAAGCATCGCGTATGCGTTTACGCCCTATCCTGATGACTTCGCTGGCCTTTATCCTCGGGGTTCTGCCTCTGGTTATTAGCCATGGAGCCGGCAGCGGCGCCCAAAACGCGGTCGGTACCGGCGTTATGGGCGGAATGCTGACGGCAACATTACTGGCGATCTTCTTTGTTCCTGTCTTCTTCGTCGTGGTAAGACGCCGCTTTACGAAACACGCAGAGTAAATATGTTTTTCTAAAGGCACCTTTCAGGTGCCTTTTTTTCGTCTGCGTTTCGATAACTATCCTGATGATATTAAATATATTTATTGCTGCGGTAACCAATACACATTATTTCCCCATAGTTATCTGGTTTTCTTCATGATATTTACGTTACTCATAAATTGAGATTATTTACTCTAGCGGCACCCCATATTGCTGATGATAAAATAAACCGTTCCGCGCAGGTATGGGTTCTCCAATACAGCGAAGCGGATTATTTAGAGGTAATATCATGAATAAAGTTATTCTAGTGGCATTGCTGGCAACGCTACTCGCCGGCTGTGCACATGACTCTCCGTGTGTACCGGTCTATGATTCTGAAGGCAGATTAGTGCACACCAATACCTGTATGAAAGGAACGACCCAGGATAACTGGGAAACCGCCGGCGCGATTGCCGGGGGCGCAGCTGCCGTCGCTGGCCTGACGCTCGGCATCGTGGCGTTGACTCGTTAATTCCTTTCTTTTCTCTGCCATGACAGGTGCCGGAGCGAGCTCCGGCACTGCTTTTCCCCGAAGGTAAGCTCCACAATGCTTAAACTGCAATACCGGCAGCTGAAGCTCGGGAAACGATCCTTTAGATAAGATCAAATGGGCAAATTGTCATTGCCAGGTCTGGTATAAATGGATATTTTCTCAGCCGCATAAACGCAAAAAGCCCATCCGTCAGGATGGGCTTTTCACTTATTTGATGCCTGGCAATGCCCTACTCTCACATGGGGAGACCCCACACTACCATCGGCGCTACGGCGTTTCACTTCTGAGTTCGGCATGGGGTCAGGTGGGACCACCGCGCTATCGTTGCCAGGCAAATTCTTTTCAAATCGCCGAACTTTAACCTAAAAACTGGTGCTGATACCCAGAGTCGAACTGGGGACCTCACCCTTACCAAGGGTGCGCTCTACCAACTGAGCCATATCAGCACACTTAATTTGATGCCTGGCAGTTCCCTACTCTCACATGGGGAGACCCCACACTACCATCGGCGCTACGGCGTTTCACTTCTGAGTTCGGCATGGGGTCAGGTGGGACCACCGCGCTAGTGCCGCCAGGCAAATTCTTTGTGCTCAGTACGCAATTCTTTATCGC
>ERZ652168.349-NODE-349-length-12996-cov-112.631_pt1 | contig 12996 bp, 2 predicted proteins | sample MGYA00514763_ERZ652168 | MGnify/ENA metagenome assembly ERZ652168
GTACTAAACTGAAAAGTCTAAAAATATGAAATTGATTACGTAATTACAATAATCGTTATATTCCGATATGTGGATTTATCGTAAATTTTAATAGGAAAGATGAAGATTTTATTTCTTAAAATTAAAAAGTATTAAAATAGAAATAAATAAATGACAAAAATGAAGAAAAGATGAAAAAGTTGTTTACAAGATAGAAATTTTTTGATATTGTATTGCCGTGGATGAGTATATGATGAAGAATCATGAATAATTATAGTATTCAGATCGTAATTTGGAATACTAATATTTGGTGTAAGAAGTGTAGATGATAATTAATCTTTATACTTCTTCTTTTTATTATCTTTGCAATATTATGCAACACAAGTGGTGTGTTTTACTGAGTTTTCGGTAAGAAAGGATAATCATGAATCGAATTTATAATGTTATTTGGAGTAAAACAAAAAAATGCTACGTTGTAGTATCTGAAATTGTAAAAACAGGTGGCGGTAAGGTGAAATCCGTACAAAACGGTACAACCTGGGCACGCATGAGTGCGATTATGGCGGTGGCTGCATTATTAATGGGTGGTAATATTACTACAGTTAATGCTGCTACATATACTGCTATGACGATTAATGATGTAAATGGCGCTGGTTATGCTACTGGTAATGTAGTTTATAGTGAAGGTAGTTATTTATACAATTATCAAAACCCTGGGAACCTGACACCATTTGATAACAGTCATTTGTACAATGGTACAGATAGAGGTAACTATACAGAAAATAGTTTTGCTGGCATTGCTATCGGTAAAAATACAAATATTCAGGAAACTGGTAATCCAACTTATTATTCCGGTTTAGCTATCGGTAACTATGCTCAGGCCACAGGTGGTATTTCTTTTGCTTTAGGTCATTATGCTCAGGCTTTATCACCATCTGCTATGGCTCTTGGTACAGCTACAAAGGCGAGCGGATTTAACTCTTTGGCTATGATGCGTCAATCCGCTGCAGAAGGTGAGTTCTCCACAGCATTGGGTACTGCATCCTGGGCAAAGGGTAATGGTAGTTTTGCCATGGGTTACTCCGCTACAGCAAAAGCGGATCAATCCATTGCAATCGGTGCGGCAGAAACTATAAAATTACCTGGTCAACAACATGGTACTCCAAGTGCTAAATATAATGGCGATGGTAATACCGTAACAGAAGGGGCTCGTTCTCTTGCTTTCGGTACAAAAGCTCGTACTGCAGTTGGTGCAGATGATTCTATGGCATTCGGTTCTTCATCCAGTACTGGTGGCGCTAATGCGGTAGCTATGGGTTATAGTGCTAATGCTAGTGCAGAGAATGCCTTTGCTATCGGTAATACGGCGCAATCATCCGCACAAAATGCGGTAGCGATGGGTAAAAGTGCAAATGCAAGTGGTGTAAGCAGCTTTGCCATGGGTAGTAGCTCTAATGCTGCTGGTGCTGATGCTATCGCTATGGGTAGTTCTTCCCAAGCCAAATTATCCAACTCTATCGCATTAGGTGGTAATGCAAAATCCTTGGGTGCTGATGCGCTTGCACTTGGCGGTGCGGCTAATGCATCTAAAGATGGTGCCATTGCAATCGGTAAAGAAGCGAAAGCAAACAATACTAATACGACAGCTATCGGTCTTGGTGCTACTGTTACAGGTACTAACTCCATGGCTATCGGTACAAATGCTGTTGCAGAATCCAATAATTCCTTGGCATTGGGTACTGGTACGGAAGTAAGAGGTGCCTTGGTTAATGGATACTCTGCTTTCACTAATCAACAAAACAACAATGTTGCAAACGGTGTTGTTGCGGTAGGTAACGTAGGTTCTGAACGCCGTATCATCAACGTAGCAGGTGGTGAAAACGATACTGACGCAACAAATGTAAAACAATTAAAATTTGTAAACAGTAACTTGGCAAAATCCATCGCAGGTCCTACATATACGGGCTATGAAGCGAATGGTTCTACATATAAAGCGCCTGATTTCAATATCAAGAACAGCACGTATCATACGGTAAAAGAAGCTGTTGAAGCGGCGCAAACGAATTTCTTCAGTGCTAAAGGCACATCTGCCGATGCGAACTACGATAACACAGGTGCTACAGGCAATAATGCGACAGCAGCTGGTGTACGTACTTCCGCAGCAGGTAATTTCGCGACAGCTGTCGGTGCTGATGCGACTGCAGCTAATACGAACAGTACGGCTATCGGTTATAAAGCTAAATCCAGTGTAGATGATGGCGTTGCATTGGGTGCAAACTCCGTTGCTTCCGTTGCAGCAGGTACAGCAGGCTATAATGTGAAAACTGCAGACAGCCGTACAAACGGCTATAGCGGATTGACAGGCGCTGCGTTGACTTCCACTATGGGTGCGGTGTCCGTAGGTGACGGCGGTACAAAAACTCGTCAAATCACTAATGTGGCTGCAGGTACAGCTGATACTGACGCTGTTAACGTGGCACAATTGCGCAATGTTAACTTGAAAGTAGCCGGTAACAGCGGTAACAATGACGTTTTATTAGATAACCAAACATTGACTATAAAAGGCGATGGTTCTTATGTTACGACATCTGTTAACAACCAAACAATCGATGTGACGTTGACTGATGCTACTAAGAACAAGATTGACAATGCGGCAAATAAAGACTTGTCCAACATTACGGACGGCGGTAAATCCGTTATTCGTGATGAAGCACAAAAAGCAGTAAAAGTTGTTGCTGGTAAAAACACAACGATTACAGAAGGTACTGATGGTACATATAAAACATATAAAGTTGACGTAGACGCTCCAGATTACCAATTGACTGAAAACAGCAGTGCTGCTGATAAAGCTTACACTGTATCTGGCAATAAAGTTGACTTGACTGTACAAGATGCTAAAAATCCTGCGAATAAGAAAACTGTAACTATCAAGGATATCGCGTCTAAAACAGAACTTGATAAGGTAAAAGATCGTTCCGTTAAATACGACGGTGAAACTGACAAAGATACAGTAACTTTGGAAGGTGCTAACGGTACAAAGATTACCAACTTGAAGGACGGTAACGTAGCAGCTGGCTCCAAGGATGCTGTAAACGGCGGTCAATTACATCAAGTTAAGCAAGATCTTGGTGACCAAATCACAAATACTAAGAATGAATTAAACAATAAGATTGATACAACTAAACAAGATCTTATTGATAAAGGTTTGAAATTCGACGCTAATACAGGTGGTGAAAAAACAAATAAATTGGGCTCCAAAGTAGCAGTTAAAGGTGATAACTCCAATATCATTACGGAAATCTCTCAAGACGCTAACGGTGACAGCACAATTAATGTGAAACTCGGAAAAGACCTCAATGTAGAAACAATTACTGCAACTGGTGCAAATGGTAAAGACGGTAAAATCGGCATCAACGGTAAAGACGGTGTAACAACTAACATTTCCGTTACTCGTGACGGTCAACCCGGTGTAGATGGTGCTCCTGGCGCGACTACAACTCGTATTATGTACCAAAAACCTGACGGCACGAACGAAGAAGTGGCAACTTTGAACGACGGTCTTAAATTCAAAGGCGACATGGGTGCTACATCTAATGTTAAACTTAACAAACAAGTGGACATCACAGGTGGCGTAACAAGCGCTTCTGATCTTGCTACAGGCAATAATATCGGTGTTACTTCTGTGGCTGTTGGTGCTGATGGCAATGCAAAATTACAATTGCAATTGGCGAAAAACTTGACAGGCTTGCAATCTGTAACGGCATCCGACACTGTGAAAGCAGGTACTGCCACTGTAGGTAATCATACGGTAGCAGATAACAAAGGTGCTAACCAAACTGGTAACTTTGTAACAGGTTTAGATAATACATCTTGGAATATTGCAGATCCTGTATATGTACCAAACCGTGCGGCTACTGAAGAACAGTTGAAAACGGTTAGCGATGCTATTAATAAAGCTAATGCAAGTGCTACAGATTACCGCTTAATTGCTAATCCGAACAACGCGGCAGACGGTTCCTATAAGGTTGAAAACAATCAAGTAGATTTGAAAGTAAAAGACGAAAAATCTAAAGACGTTAAAACTGTAACGATTAAGGATATTGCGTCCAAAACTGAACTAGATAATGTAAAAGATCGTTCCGTAAAATATGACGGTAACACAGGCCATGACACAGTAACATTGGAAGGCCCTAACGGTACAAAAATTACTAACTTGAAAGACGGCAATGTAGCGGCAGGTTCTAAAGATGCTGTAAACGGCGGTCAATTACATCAAGTAAAACAAGACCTTGGCGATCAAATTACGAATACCAAGAATGACTTGATTAACACAGGTCTTAAATTCAATGCCAACGTAGGCGGCGTACAAACTAATAAATTAGGCTCTACCGTAACGATCCAAGGTGAAGGCACTGCAGCTGACGCTGACTACAGTGGTGAAAACCTCAAAACTTTCATCAAACAGGATGCGGCGACAGGCAATACGACTATCGACGTGAAGATGAATAAAAACCTTAAAGCTGAATCTGTGAAGGTTGGCAAAAATGGTAAGGACGGCGTATCTATTACTGGTCCTGACACAGCGAACGGCACAGATGGCAAGGTAGCTGTTACTGATAAAAACGGTAAAGAAGCAGTTTCTATTTCCGGTAAGGACGGCGTAGGCCACATCGGCTTGACAGGCCCCGCAGGAACGAACGGCGTGAACGGTACTAACGGTATCGACTTGTCTGTGAAACCTGGTTACAACGATGCTGCTACAGGCGTTAAAGGTGAAAAAGGTGTAGACGGTACAAATGGTCTTACACGTATCGTATACACTGACGGCAACGGCGAGCACCAAGTTGCGACTATGGAAGACGGTTTACAATTCACTGGTAACAACACTGGTACCGTGAATAAACAAAAATTGAACTCCTTGGTAAAAGTACAAGGTGAAGGCGTAACTGAAGCTGAGTCTACTACATTCAAGAGCGCATCTGGCAACATCAACGTAAAAGCTGATGGCACTGACAAATTAGAACTTCAATTGGCGAAAGACCTTAAAAACCTTGATTCCGTAACGGCGGCTAAGACTGTGAAAGCAGGCGATGCTATTATGGGGGGGCAAACTGTTAACAACGCAGCTGGCGACAGCGAAACAGGCAATTATGTAACAGGCCTTGATAATAAAGATTGGGATGCAGACAAGATCGTATCTGGTCGTGCTGCAACAGAAGATCAATTGAAAAAAGCGTTGGATGCTCAAAGTGCTAACTCCACTGACTATCGTTTGATTAGAAATCAAGCGGCAGGCTCTAATGGAGACTACACTGTAGATGCAAACGGCGATGTAGTGTTGACTGTACAAGATAAGAATCATCCAGATCAAACAGAAACCGTTACAATCAAAGACGTTGCTTCTAAATCCAAACTTGATAAATTGAATGATCGTGCTGTTAAGTACGATTTGGATCCAGCTGGTAATCCTGATAAATCCAAGGTAACTTACGAAGGTCCTGCATATAACAACAAACAAGGTGGCACTCACGTAACGAATGTGGCATATGCTACAGGCAACGATGGTAGCGAAGCGGTTAATGTGGATTACTTGAATGATAAAATCAAAGATAGTGCGGACGCATTGACTAATAAAGGTTTGAAATTCGATGCTAACCAAGGCGGCGAAAAAACTAACAAGCTTGGCACCAAAGTGACTATTAAAGGTGAAGGCACTGCAGCTGACGGAGATTACAGCGGCGAAAACCTTAAAACTTTCATCACACAAGACCCAACATCTGGTGATACAACTATCAACGTGAAGATGAATAAAAACCTTAAAGCTGAATCCGTGAAGGTTGGCAAAGACGGTAAGGACGGCGTGTCCATTACAGGTCCTGACACTGCGAACGGCACAGACGGCAAGGTAGCTGTGACTGGTAAGGACGGTAAAGAAGCCGTATCTATTTCTGGTAAAGACGGCGTAGGTCACATCGGTCTTAACGGTAAAGACGGCCGTAGCGCTGACATTTCTGTTGAAAAAGGTGATCCGGATCTCAACGGTAACGAAATTACTCGTATCAAATACACTGATGAAAACGGTAAGACACATCAAGTGGCAACCAAAGATGACGGTATGGCATACGGTGGTGATTCCGGTAATGTTATCAAGAAAAAACTTAATGAACAATTGGACATTAAGGGCGGCGTAACAAACGAAGATGATTTGACTGAAAACAATATTGGTGTTATCAGCAAAAATAATATCCTCAATGTTCGTTTGGCAAAAGACCTTAAAGACTTGAACTCCATTACTTTCAACAACGGCGCTAATGGTGCAAATGGTAAAACCGTTGTAAACGGCGCAGGCATGACTATTAATGATGCAGCAGGTAATCCATTGACAGCTGTTACAAAAGACGGCGTGAAGATTACTGATGGTCCATCCATGACGAAGGACGGCATCGATGCAGCAGGCAAGAAGGTTACTAACGTTCAAGATGGTAATGTTGCAAAAGACAGCAAAGATGCTGTGAACGGCGGTCAATTGCATGATGCTGTTGAAAGCCTTAAAACTAAAGGCTTTGGCCTTGAAGCGGAAGACGGTCAATCCGTGAAGAAAGCTCTTGGTGAAACTGTTAAGGTTAAAGGTGATGACAAAAATATCAAAACATCCGTAGACGACGGTGCTGTTAAGGTAGAATTGAAAAAAGACATCACTGTAGATACTGTAACTGCTAAGACTGTAACTACAGGCAACACTAAGATGGATACAAACGGTGTTACTATCAAGGATGGCGCTAATGAAGCGACTAAGTTGACGAAAGACGGCTTGCAAATTAATGATGGTGGCAACAAAGCTGTTACTATCAACAAAGATGGCTTAACAATCGAAAACGGTCCTAAGGTAACAAAAGACGGTATCGATGCGGCTGATAAGAAGATCACTAATGTGGCTGATGGCACTATTGGCGCTGGTAGCAAGGACGCTGTAAACGGCGGTCAATTGCATACAGCTATCGAAGACATCAAAACTACAGGCTTTGGTCTTAAAGCGGAAGATGGTCAATCTGTGAAGAAACCTCTTGGCGAAACAATCGACCTAAAAGGTGACGGCAACATTAAGACTTCCGTAGACAACGGCGCTATCAAGATGGCATTAAATGATAAGATCACTCTTGGTCAAGATCCAGCAAAACAAGTTAACATCGATGGTTCTGCAGGTACAATCACAGCTGGTAACGGCGGTAATCAAGTTAAGATTGATGGCAATGACGGTTCTGTAACGGCAAATACTGTGAAAGCTGGCGATGTAGTCGTAGGTAAACAAACTTCCGACGGTAAAGAAGGCAACTTCGTAACAGGCTTGGATAACAAAACTTGGGATCCTGAAAACCCTGTAGCAGTTCCTGGTCGTGCCGCAACAGAAGATCAATTGAAAGCTGTTAATGACGACTTCAATAACAAAGCAAGAACAGGCCGTGTATTCCAAGGTGACCAACCAGGCGATAGCGGTAAAGTGGTTCGTGGATTGGGAGATACTATGAACCTTACTGGTGGTGCGGATGTGAACCGTTTAGCGGATAACAATATTGGTGTTGTGAAAAACGCTGCTGGTGATGGCTATAACATCAAGTTGGCGAAAGATTTGAAAGGTCTTGAGTCCGTAACTACTACGGATGCTGCTGGTAATACGACTGTTATGAACGGTGGCGGTGTGACAATTACACCTGCTCAAGGTAATGCAGTAAGCCTTACTAAAGACGGCCTTAACAACGGCGGTAATAGAATTACTAATGTAGGCCCTGGTGTAGATGGCACTGATGCGGTTAACGTAAATCAATTGAGCAGTGCTATGCGTAGTGTGGATGGTAAGATCGCTGATGTAGGTGCTACTAGTGCAGCTATTTCCGGCCTCAAACCTTTACAATATGATCCATTGGAACCAACTCAAGTATTGGCTGCTGTAGGCCACTACAAAGGCAGTACAGCTGCTGCTGTAGGCGTAGCACACTATACTAATGAATCTACAATGTTCCATATGGGCGTATCTCTTGGCGGTCATGACAACATGATTAATGCGGGTGTATCCTACAAATTTGGTACATCCGATGCTAAGAAAGCTATTCCAGCACGCTATAAAGCAGGCCCTATCAGCTCTGCGTATGTATTGCAAGATGAAGTGACTGCGTTAAAAGCTGAAAATGAACGCATGAAACAACATGACTTAGAGTTAACTGCTAAATACGATCAAGTACAACGCGATAATGAAGAAATGAAAGCTCAAATCGCATTGTTGATGCAACAAGCAGGTCTTACAAAATAATCGAATCTGAATATTCGAGTTCTTAACCACTCATGTAAGGATTGTGAAAGCCGCCCTTTCCGGGGCGGCTCATCATAAGGAGGAAGTATGAAATTCAAAACATTTATGCCTGTATTGGCACTTGCTTGTGTATGCGCGGTAGGCCAAGCGGATGCGGCTCAAGATCGATTGATGATGCCAGAACAACCAGCTGAACCATTAAACGTGATTGAAGCGGAAGTGGCTGTTCCTGTACCTAGCGAAGAAGTTCGCGATGTAGTCAATGCTTTCACACAATTCCAATTGGACCAAAAGGGCAAACGTATTATGGACGATTCCCGTGTTATGACCGGTCAAGAGCGGTATCGTAACAATGTGTTGTACTACATGAACGTCCGTCGCAGCTGGTACATTGTGAGCCATCGTTATAAGAAAGACAGCTATGCACGTATGGCATTAGATCGTTTGTACAACGATTACAAAGAATTCTTTATGGATCGTGTGACTGTGTCTGACGATGAAAAATTGGACTATGCACAACAAATCATCGATATTTTGAATCGCAATACTGCTAATGTACATGATGATGAATTGCGTTTCTACATGAACGAAATGGTTATCTTTAGCTTGAAAGAAGCTATGAAAGACGGTAATAATCGCGTGAAGCCTGCCGAAGAGGAAGACATTCCTAAGATGATGGAAGAACCTCATACAGTGGATCTTCGTAAAGCGATTAATGCACCAACAATTCAGTAAGATCTGGTGTAAGTAATAAACCGCTAATTTAATTAAATATTGTAATTGAATCAGGGACAGTTTCATTAGATTCTGTGATAATACACTGATAACTAAATAATATTTAGAATGTATGGTGTTTATAAAAGCCGGGGCATAGATTGCCTCGGCTTTTGTTATGTATAAATTGAAATTGTTACATGCAAATATGTAAATTTAATGGCATAAATGTATCGAAAAGATGAAGATTTTATTTCCTAATTATTAATTTTGTTAAATAAACCATAAAAATGAATGAAACATGAAAAATTTGTTTACAATATAGATTTTTTTTGATATGGTATACGAGTAGATGAGTATATGATAACAATCTGTAATAAGTGTAATATTTGACTTGTTATGCTGAATATTGTTGGTTTGTATTAGAAGTATAGATAATTTTTATATCTATTACTTCTTATTTTTATTATAGTTTTATATAAGGTTAGATAGGTATTACGCAACGAAAATGTAGTACGAAAGGAACATTATGAATCGAATTTATAAAGTCATTTGGAATCGGGTGAAAAACTGTTATGTAGTTGTGTCCGAAATTGCTAATAATCGCGGGAAAATTAATGGAAGAAGCACAACATGCGTTGGTACACTTTTATGTATTTTGGCACTAGTAGGTGGTACATTATTGCCACTGAATACTGCTAATGCAGTAAATCCTGCGGGGACTGGTGCAGGGGTATCATGGGGAAATGGCACGAATAGTGGCACAGATCAAAATAATGTAGCTATTGGCGGTTATGCGCAGGCCCTTGGACCGGTTTCCTTGGCATTAGGTGCGCATAGTAATTCTTCTGCTTCATATTCAACCGCTATCGGTGGAGGAACACAATCTACTGCGGAAAATGCGACAGCTATTGGTGGTGTAGCCAAGGCACAAGGGAAAAATGCTACCTCTATTGGGGCAAAAGCCGAAGCTAATGGAGAGTATGCTACCACTATCGGTGCAGGTGCAAAAGCGGATAAAACCTATGCTATAGCCATCGGCAGCCTTTCTCACGCTACTGAGGTATCCTCGTTAGCAATGGGAAATAATTCAAAAGCTACTAATACTTATGCTTATGCAATCGGTGGGAGTGCGGAGGCTAAGGGCAGATGGAGTATCGCCATGGGGACAAATGCAGTGGCCGAAGATGATGCCAGCGTGTCTATCGGTACCTGGTCAAAAGCTACTACTGGACAGTCCGTGGCTGTCGGTTATCTAGCTAACGCGAAACAATTAGGGGCAACGGCACTTGGCAGACAGACGAATGCTAGTGCAGTAGATGCAACTGCTATAGGATCTGGATCTTCTTCTACTGCTGAAAACGGTACAGCTATAGGTAAAAGTGCTTCGGTCAGTGCGAAAGACAGCGTCGCTATCGGTACTGGGGCGAAAGCAACCAATGAAAATGCAGTGGCTCTCGGCACCGGTTCTGAAACTGCTGCAGCGGTAGCAACAGCCTCTGAGTCAGTTAATGGAGTAGTACATAACTTTGCAGGTATAAATCCTGGTTCCACAGTTAGCGTAGGTAAGACAGGTATGGAACGGACGGTTACCAATGTAGCAGCCGGCCGTATTTCCGCTACATCTACAGATGCTATTAACGGCAGTCAACTGTATGCAGTGACTACGGAAGTGAATAAGGGCACAGTTTATGCAGGAGATGTAAAAGGTACGGGGGCTACAGATAATAAGTTTATCCAAAGACTGGGGGCACAAACTAATATCGTTGGTGGCGTAGCCGATACATCCAAATTGAGTGATAACAATATTGGAGTGGTATCTAATGGCACAGATACATTGAACGTGAAATTGGCTAAAGAACTGAAAGACCTAACTAGTGTGACTGCTGGTGATACAGTGATGAACACGGATGGTGTGACAATCACTGGAGGCCCTAAAATTGTAAAAACCGGCATTGATGCAGGAAACAAACAAATCGTTAATGTGGCTAGTGGCGGAGACGTAACGACGAATGGTGCCAATATTGGCGATATTAACCGTATCATTACGGCGAAGGATAAGTATGTGACTGGCGGTGCAGCGACTTATCAAGCAAATGGTGAGGGTGCCGCAAATTTAATCGGCACAAACGGATTGACTGCGAACGTGAGTGGATTGAAAAATAACTATGTTACGAGTGGCAGTATTTCTAATGACGGCAAAGTGTTGACACTGGAACGTAACGATACGGGCAAAGTTAATGTTGATTTGAGTAATATATTTACTGAGGTAGCAAAGGGAGATTACCGTTTGGTAGAAAATCCTGAAGCGGGTAGCCAGGGTAAATATAAGGTTGATAGCAATGGAAATATGGTATTGACTGTAGCAAATGATAAAGGCGACAAAAAACAAGTTACATTGACAGATATTGCATCGAAGGCGCAACAAGATAATAATACATCAAGTATTACTACAATCAATACAACTCTTGATAAAGGCTTGAACTTTGCCGGTGATACCGGTGCTGTGAGCAACAGAAAATTAGGCGATACCGTCACCGTTAAAGGCGGTGCCACAGGCGCATTGTCCGATGGAAATATCGGTGTTGAATCCGACGGCAATGGCACATTGAACGTAAAATTGGCGAAAACATTGACCGGCTTGGACAGCGTGACAGCCGGCAATACGAGCATTAATAACGGCGGTTTGACTGTAGGTGGTAAGACCTATGTATCTTCAACAGGTCTCAATGCAAATGATCAAAAAATTACCAATGTTTCTGATGGTACTGTAGGTGCAGGTAGTAAAGACGCTGTAAACGGCGGTCAATTACACGATGCTAAAAACGAATTAAATACTAATATCAGTAATGCTAAAACTGATCTTATCAACAAGGGCCTTCGTTTTAACGCTGATAATAACGCTGAAAAAACGAATAAACTTGGTTCTAAAGTAACAGTCAATGGTGATAACAATATCACTACTGAAATTACGCAAACCGGCGATGATACTACAATCGGCGTTAAATTGAACAAAAATCTTAATGTTCAAACATTGACAGCTACAGATACCGTGAAAGCCGGTGGTGTAACAATGGGTAAACACGCTGATACTAAGAACTATGTGACTGGTCTTGATAATAAAGATTGGGATGTAAATACATCTAATCCTGTAAGCGGTCGCGCAGCTACAGAAGATCAATTGAAAAAAATCAGTGATGTTGTTAAGAGTCAAGGTGCTGCTGCTACAGATTATCGTTTGGTGAAAAATGCAGCTGCTGCAGACGGTGCTTATACAGTTGATTCTAACGGCGATGTTGACTTAACTGTAGAGGATAAAAACCATGCAGGTAGTAAAGAAACAGTTAAGATTAAGGATGTTGCCTCTAAATCTAAATTAGATAAAGTTATCAATGACGGCTTGAAATTCGATGCCAATACAGGCGGCGAAAAAACGAATAAATTGGGGTCCAAGGTATCCGTGAAAGGGGATAATTCCAACATCATTACAAGTATCTCCCAAGATGCGAACGGTGACAGCACCATTGATGTGAAACTCGGCAAAGACCTTAAGACCGAAACGATTACCGCTACCGGTAAAGACGGCAAGGACGGCAAGATCGGCATCAACGGTAAAGACGGTGTTACGACGAATATTTCCGTAACCCGTGACGGCAAGCCGGGCGTCGACGGTGCCGCCGGCACGACCACTACGCGCATTGTGTATCAAAAACCGGACGGCACGAACGAAGAAGTGGCGAACCTAAATGACGGTATGCTGTACGGTGGCGATACAGGTAATGTGATTAAAAAGAAACTTAACAATCAAGTGAATGTTAAGGGCGGTATCTCCGATGAAAGCAAATTAGCGACTGAAGACAACATCGGTGTTGTTTCCGACGGTTCCGATACATTGAAATTGCGCTTGGCGAAAGAATTGAAAGGCTTAACGTCTGCTACTTTTACAAACGGTGGCAATAATACTGTTATCAATGGTGATGGTATGACAATCAATCGTG
>ERZ652168.353-NODE-353-length-12950-cov-17.8025_pt1 | contig 12950 bp, 6 predicted proteins | sample MGYA00514763_ERZ652168 | MGnify/ENA metagenome assembly ERZ652168
TTCCGGGGCGGCGGGTGGGGGCGCCTCCTGATCGATGGCCTGGTAGGTACGCACAGAGCCGGCGTTCGTGACTGCATGGATTGCAGCATCCCGCTGCGCCTGATCCCGGAAATAGAGCGTAAAGCCGGAGTCCACGATCTGCGCCGCCGTGTCGGGATTGTGCTCCACATCGGCGGGAAGGTATTGGAAGCTATCCTCGGAGCCGCCGTCGCGGATTGTGCTCACAAGCATGAATGCCCGCAGGTTCTCCATGCCGGCACCCTCGTCAAAGAAGATCTGGAGAGCATAGGGGAAGCCGGGGACGGCTGTCGGACCGGAATCCGCCGGGGCCGGCGCCTCCGGCGCGGCCGGCGGGACCTCGGCCGGCGCAGCGGCGGCGCCATTTTGAATTTGCTGAATAAAACTATTAACTTTTTGGAGAAGACTGTCGATCGTCTGAGTGAGAGGTTGTCCGTTTTCAATGCGCTCAATTTCCCCGCGGAAAAAGTCGATGATCTGGAACAGCAGGTCGAACAGGGCGGGGCGCAGCGCCTCCGGGACAATCTCCATCGATTTGTCACGGACAATGGCAAACAGATCCTCCGCCCGGTGTGCGATTGTCATCAGGGAACTGTATTCCATCATGGCTGAGGAGCCCTTGATGGTGTGCATGATGCGGAAGATCGTGTTGACATCCTCTTCGGAAAAGCTGTCCTTTTCCTCGGCGGCCAAAACAAGGCTGTCAAGCTGCTCCAGCAGGGAATTGGTTTCGAAAAGGTATGCCTCTAAAATGCTGTCGTTTCCATTGCCCATCGGTACATCCTTCCTTTGCGTTGAACTTCTGATGTTCCGATCGACAGGATTGGCCAAAAAATAAGAGCAGAACGCGAAAAAGATACATGGAGTGGAATCCGGCCGCATTGCCACCCTCTCCAGGAATGAGATTTTAGAAAAGGGTGATTTGCACGTGGCGAATTTAGTGGGCGTGACCAATCCGGTTCCCAATTATGACGCCTCAAATAACAACCGCACACTGCCGGCAGCCCCAAAGCCAAGTGACACCCGGATTCAGAACATCCCGGACCCCAGCCGGGTGGGCCGGCCGGACGCCCGTACCGATCAGCAGGGGGCCAATGATGCGCTGAACTCCGGTGTGCTGCGCTATGATTCCAACCTTCAGTTTTTCCTGCAGCAGATGCGGGATATGCCGGAGTTGGGGGCGGAACTGTCCAAGCTGGTCACACTGATGCAGGGATTGGTAACCACGCCCGGCTTGGCGGCAGGTGTGACAGAAGAGTTATCCGGATTTCTGGAACTGCTTAAAATGGACCCCGATGCGTTCCGACAGTTTTTTCAGACGCAGATGGAGGCGGGCAACCGATTTGCAGGGCCCCTCTTCTCCCTGCTGAGGGAGGTTTATCAAAAGACGCCCGGCGATACCGTGCGGGGGGCAATTCTGAACTTTGCCAAACGCTACAGTGATTTTTCCGCCACGGGTCACATTGGACGCAGCATGCTCTCCCTGCTCCGGCAGCTTTCGGACTATCTGCCCCAGAGTTGGAGGGGACAGTTGGCTGAGCTGACGGGGAAGCTGGAAAACGGCCTTCAGGCCGGGGCGCGGGCGGAGAATTTAGAGCTGCTGCAGGGACAGATTCTGCCCTACCTGGGTTCTTATATCAAGCGTTATCACGATATGGGAACAGCACGGACGCTGCTTGGGATGCTGATGCTGCATATGGCCCGCTATGAAAACGGCGCGGAGGAGGGGGTCATGCTGGCGTTCCGGCAGTTGGGCGGCTATGGAGATACCCTGGCCGGTCTCAATCAGTTGGACGATCAGACGCTGTGGAAGCTGCTCCGGGAGAACCAGTTTACCAAGGCCGCCCAGGCGGATACATTTACGGAGCAGCTGGCCCGGACGGCGCAGCGGGCGCTGCAGGGAGAATACGGCACGGACCTGCGGGAGGCGTTTCAGGAGATCGTGCGGTCCATGCTGCTCAATGAGAGCGTATTCCTCCCGCTGCACCATACCATTGTCCCGCTGGAGTGGGAGGGCAGGCGGATGTACTCGGAGTTATGGGTGGACCCGGACGCGGAGGAGCGGGAGGAGGCCCGGGATGGGCGCGGGGACGGACATAAGATCCAGTTCCTGTTCAAGATGGATCTCCCCTCAGTGGGCTTTTTGGAGATGACACTGGGGGCCGGAAAGGAGCAGGTGGATGTGAGTGTCTACGGCCCGGACAGTGTGACAGCCCACAGCAGCCTGATTGCGGAGGATTTAGGGCAGATTCTGGCCGATCACGGCCTGAAGGGGAGAAGTGTCCAGGTACAGAAGCACACCCGTCCGCTGACGCTGACGGAAGTATTTCCGGGACTGTTTGAAGGGGAGCGCGGTATCAATGTCAAAATCTAAACAGGGCGGCTCCGGGCGCGCGGTGGCCCTGCAATATGGCCCGGGCAGTGGTGCGCCGGTGATTGTGGCGTCCGGCATGGGCCACCTGGCCGAGCGGATTGTAGAAGTGGCGGTGGACAGCGGCGTTCCCGTCTATGAGGACAATTCCCTGGCGACCATTCTGTCCCAGATGGAGCTGGGCAGGGAGATTCCGGAGGAGCTCTATCAGGCCATCGTGGACATTTACATTTACTTTTTGCAGTTCGACCCGTCGGACCCGGAGAAATACCGCCGGGAGCGCCGGGAACGGCTGGAGGCGAAGCAGGCAAAGGAGTGAGCATGCGATGAGCTATAAATACATGCTGCTGGACAGCCGGGGAGCCCCGGTGGCCCAGGGGGTTTCCGAGGATGGACCGGAAAAAAACGTTTGGCAACTCCGGATCGCCCACGGGGATATCAAGCGGGTGCTGGGGCATGAGTACATCAGCCTGGTGGGAACCTCGGAGCAGTTCCCGGCGATGGAAGGGCGGATTGTCCGGTGCCGGGATAATCTCGTCTCGGTAGAGTCGGTGCGCATGTTGGGGGAGGAGGTGCGCCGCAACCTGCGCATGCCGGTGCGGTTTGAGAGCTTCCTCTATCCGGTGAGCGGCCGGTGGCGCGGGCGGATGCCGGTATTGAGCAACGATCTGAGCTGCGGCGGAGTGGCCTTTTTCTGCGCCCGGAAGCTGGAGGTGGACGAGGTAGCCGAGATTGTAATCCCGGTTACAACAGAGCCGCTGGTACTCAGGGTAAAGATTTTACGCGAGCGGCCCTCTCCGGAGCCGATTCCTCTCTATGCGGCGGAGTTTGTTGATATGCTCCGTGAGGAAGAAAATATGGTCTGTGAGGCCGTGTTCAGCCTTCAGTTCCGGCATACGGCAGAAATGTAAGCAGAGCAAGAGAAAGGATGGCGAAACGATGATGAACCTCTGGAAGGGAACTGTGCGCCGTGTAGGCGCCACCCTGCTGGCATGCGTCCTGCTGCTGGGGCTGCTCCCGCAGCTGCCCCGCCAGGCCGGGGCAGCCTATACAGACTCCTATTTGCAGCAGATGGTGGATTGGGGCTTTATGCGGGGGGATATATCGGGGAACCTCCGACCGGACAACCCCATTTCGCGGGCAGAGTTTGTGACGGTGATCAACCGGGCGCTGGGCTATGAGAAGCTGGGGGGCGATCCCTTCCAGGATGTGCCGGATTCCGCCTGGTATGCGGAGGATGTGGATATCGCCTATACGGAGGGCTATATTTCCGGCACGTCCAAGACCACCTTTTCCCCCGACAGCAGCATTACCCGGGAGGAGGCGGCCATTATCCTCACCCGAAATCTGATGCTGCAGCCGGATACCGGCGAGAACACCAGCTTTACCGACAGCCGGGAGCTGAGTGAGTGGAGCCGGGGCTATATTGCCACGGCAGCCCGGTACGGCCTGGTGAACGGCTACCCGGACGGCAGCTTCCGCCCCAAGAACCAGATTACCCGCGGAGAGGCGGCGATCCTGGTGGTAAAGGCCGTGGGCACCCCGGTGCAGACAGCCGGAGTCCACAGCCTGGGGAGCACCTGGGGCAATGTAACCATTACGAGCTCCGGCGTCACCCTGAGGGATACCGTGGTGGGCGGCAACCTCTACATAACGGGCGGCGTGGATCTGGGCGAGATCACGCTGGAGAATGTGACCGTGCTGGGGGAGATCGTCATCAGCGGCGGCGGCGTGAGCGAGGGCGGAGACGACAGCATTGTGCTGCGCAATGTGAACGCGCCCAAGCTGATTGTGGACAACATCCCCAACCAGCAGATTTCCATCCGCGTGGAGGGCGACGGGGTCATTGAACATACCAGCGTGCGCACCGACGCCTATCTGGACGACCGCACCCCCGCGGGGTACGGCCTGAGCAGGATCGCCCTGGAGGGGGAGGACGGCCTTTCCCTCAACCTGGCGGGCAATGTCAAGGAGGTCACGAACCTGACGCCCAAGTCCAGCATTGGCGTCGCCAGCGGACATGTGGATACCATTAACGTGGACGAAAAAGCTACGGATTCGACTCTGAACATTGCCTCGGGCGCTGAGGTGGACAACGTGAACCTGGACGTGGCCACCTCCGTGACCGGCGACGGGGACATCGGCCACCTGACCGTCAACGCCCCGGGCAGCACGGTGACGATGTTGCCGGATCAAATCACCATCCGGCCCGGCGTGGAGGCCACCATCGACGGGGAGAAGATGGACAGTGAAGCGGCGGCGGAGTCCTCGGCGGACCCAAGGCTGCTGGCGGGCTACCCGGAGGTCACGGATCTGGCGCCCACCAGCGCCACCGCCCGGTTCAGCGCCAATAAGAAGGGTACCGTCTATTGGGCGGTCACCTCGGTGACCGACGGCTCCGTGGGGGTGGACGATTTGCTCAACCCCTCGTCCTACAGCCCCAAGATTGTCAAGAGCGGCACCCTGAGCCTGACCGGCTCCAGCCAGCCGGGCAGCGTCAAAATCAGCGGCCTGACCTCCGACGGCTCCTATTACCTGTCCGCCGTCTTTGTGGACGCGCGGGAGGAGCGGAGCCCGCTGAAGGTCATCTCCTTTACTACGCCGGACAACACCGTGCCCAATTTCGCCTCCGGTTACCCCTATATGTCCAAAATCACCAGCACCTCCGGGCAGGTGACGACCATGGCCACCAAGTCCTGCCGGCTGTACTGGGCGGTGCTGCCCAAGGGGGCGTCCGCCCCCACGGCCAACGACTTTAAGGCCAACGCCGTCAGCGGCAATCTGGGCTTTGGAACCCTCGATGTGACCAAGAACGTCTCCAATACATTTGACGTGAACAACGTCCCTCTGGAGGAGCTGGAGTCCTACGACCTGTACCTGTGGCTCACCGACGTGGACGGTGGGCAGAGTTCCGCCGTCAAAAAGGTGTCCTTTACCACCGTAGACGGTACACCGCCCCGCTTCAATACCAACCCTACAGTAAATAAGGTGAATGCCACCTCTGTGGGGCTGTATGCCAACCTGAACGAGGCGGGCACTCTGTACTGGGTGGTGGTGAAGGAGGGGGAGGAGTACCCCAAGCCCCTGGCCGGACAGTCCGGAAAGGTGGATTTGAGCAGCGACAACGCCAAACTCCAGGTGTCGGCCGGTATGAACGCACTCAAGAACGGGAAGGTTACCATGACCGAGGGGAAGGACGTCTCCTTCACCGTCAGCGGCCTGGAGAAAGAAACTGCCTATGACCTCTATTATGTGGCCCAGGATAAGGCGGGAAACTACTCGGAGACGGTGGGAAAGATTACGATTCATACGCTGGATCCCAATGCGCCCACTGTAACCCAGGAGTTCACCAAGTATAACGGAACCGACTCCACTACCCCCCTGCCCAATACCGATGTCCGGCTGGTGTTCAGCGAGGGGATTCAGGACGCGGGGACGAACCAGAACCTGTATGAGCTCTATCAGAAGGTGGCGGCTGGCACCGAGCCGAAGTCAAAGCTGGCCGGGCTGCTGCGGGACAGCATTAAGCTCTACCAGGACACGGGAAACGGCCCGGCCACTCAGGTTGTGGATTACAAGGATGACAAGGACAACTGGACGATCAATTACGAGAATGTGGTGATCAAGCAGGAGGATGGCAAGACGGTGGTCGTGTTCCCGGGTTCGGGCGGAAGTGCCGATGCCGCCCTCAACCTCCAGAGCGGTGCGACTTATTACTTTGAGATTGAGGCCGGAAAGATCGCGGATACCTCTGAGAGTAAGAATGTCATGGGTAAGGTGACTCTGGACAAGTTTACAACGGTATTTGCCCAGGTAAATATTTCCACTGTCAACCAGGCTGAAATCACGGTCGGATCGGGTCCCGATAATAAGAAAACGGTTAATGCGGTATGGAAGCTGGACCCTGTGACCACAGATAAAGTAGGCGACTTCATTGATTGGGATATGCTCATTTGGACGGATACCAATCTGAGCTTTAACCTCTATCGGAGCACCGACGGAGGTCCGTGGGAGCAGTTGAACAAGAAGGGCGAAGTTACAATTACGCTTTCCTCTGCAACTGAAGGCTTTCTGGGCGTCAGTCTGACCAAGGATTTCTTGAAGGTGGGCGAAACGATGACCGATTTTGACCCGCTTAACGAACTCAAGGAAGGACAGACCTACGAGTACGCCATGGAATTTACCAGCGTGAACGGGGAGAGGGACAAGCAGGCGTGGAACGGACGGGTCAATATCCGCGTCAACGTGGTGGCGGGAAAAGACAATGATCTGCGTATGATGGCGACATCGGTGACGGAACAAAACTGGATGGACACAGTGGTAAACGGCGATCTCACAGACATTGGGCTGCCGAAAGACTTTACGTTGAAAGTGCCCTTCAGCGACCAGAGTATCCCGGAGTTTACAAGCGGATACCCCAAGTTTACTCCTGGTGCGACCGATGCACAGATGGAGCTGCTGCTGAACCGGCCGGGTACGGTCTACTATGTAGTGGCGCCGAAAGGGGATATCCTGACAACGGACAAGGACGGCAATAACTATAAGGATGAGCCTCACTATTCCAGCCTCCCTATAGAAGGCGACAGTACAATTACTATGCCCTCTTTCAATCAGCCGCAGGTCATGGATATTTTGAATCCGGAGAAGAGTTACAGTAAAAATCCCAGTATCAAGTATGACAATACTGCATGCCAGTCCAGCGTGGTAAAGCTTTCGGTGGAGGATCTGTCTCCACAGACAGACTATATCGTTTACTTTGTCATTCAGAATACGGCGCAGAACTATTCTGAGGTACAGTGTTACCGGTTTACCACGACAGATGTGGGGACGCCCTATATTACGTTGAACAACCAGAGCCCGGATGTACAATTTAAAACCTCGGAGAGCTCGGAGCTGAATTATGTTCTGGTGGCATATAATCAGATTCCCGATTTTCTGAAAGGAAAATTTGCCACTGAGGCCAATATGGACCAAGAAGATTTAAAGAAGTTCCAGAGCTCTGGCTTGAATCAGGATATGACTATCCTTGAGGCGCTGATTGAAACGGTGCGTCAGGGAAGCGGAAATGAAGGGCCCTCTGTCTTTGATATGTATGCAAAGGCATCTCTCCGCGACCGTGTTGGGAAATTGATTCGGCGGAATCAATCCGGCGACAGCATGACTACCGTGGCGTCCGGCCCGATCAGCCTGGAGAAAAATGTACCGCAGGTAAAGCAGTTTGAGCAGTACATGAACATGAATACACTCTATTACTGTCTCGCGGTTGCCCGGAACAAGGACGGCACGGAGGATGGCTTTAAGGCGATCGGCGGGGTCAACATCCCGGACAATGATCCGCCGGTTCTCACCGTAACGGGTGGAAAGGCCAACGCCACGGGTACAGGCTGGTCGGGAACCGTGACGCTTTCGTTCAGTGAAAATCTGTATTGGCTCAGCGAGGACCGGCAGACGCTCAAGGAGGTCTGGACCAAGAAGCCTGAAAATGCAACCCAGGGCCAGAAGGCGGTCTATATTCTGGACGAGGCATTCGGCATCGGCGGGAGTGCGGCGAAAAAGCTGAAACTGGCGAGCGGGGCTCTCGCCTCCCCGAGCGGCACATTCACATTCAGCTATGAGGGAGTCGTGGAGGGAGACACGCTGGTGTTCTTTACCACCGGTTACGCCAGCGATATGAACATGAACGGACGTGGGATGGAAGCAAAGACAAAAACAATCCTGACCTATGTGACAGAGGCAGGCGGCACCGGGCAGTTCCTGACAAACGGACGTTTTGTCATTACGCAAGGTGCGATTGAGGGGGATTCTCCCACTACGTAGCCGCGAATCATGTTGGAAAGCAGGGGACGGGCAGACCCTGCCCGTCCCCTGCTTTCCAGAGAACAAAGGAGTGATTTTCCGTGAAAAAGAAGGTGGGGGTAAGGGTGCTTTCCCTCCTCCTTTCCTGTGTTTTGTTGGGGACAATGCTCCCGGCGGCGGTGGCTTCGGCTGATCCGGCGCCGACCTACAGCATAAAGGTGGAGCCGTCGAGTATTGACCTGGTAGAGGGCGAGTCCCTCCCGCTTAAGGCCATCGTAACATCGGATACAGGCCCGCTTGATGAGGATGGACTGAAAGGCGCGGGGCTGTCGATCCGCTGGGAGAGCGGGGACATTGGCCGGGTAAGCGTGGAATCAACAGGCACCCTGACCACCAAAGTGATGGCCGTAAAAACAGGGGAAACGACCGACGAAAAAAAGGTTACCATTACTGCCTATCTGAACAGTGGGACAGGTGATATCGGCAATGCAAGCTGTGAGATCACGGTAAAACCGGCGGTCACTCCTGGAATATCCATTGACCCGCCTGCCGTTACGGAGATTGATATTGGGCAGACCCTCCAACTCAATGCCAAGGTTACACCGGAGGGGGCCCCTTTGACCTGGAGAAGCGAAAGCCCCTCGGTTGCCACCGTGAACAGCGCTACGGGTGAAGTCAAAGGCATGGCCCCCGGCAAGGCCGTCATCACGGCGATTTCGGAGAGCAATACGGACACCTGCGAGATCACAGTAAAGGGTATCCTTCTGGATGAAACCTCTCTGACCATGAACGAGCGGGACACCCACACGCTGAAAGCGAATCCGTATGGCTCGCTGGGGACGTTGAAGTGGACAAGCAGCAAACCGGAAATCGTCACGGTCACCGGGGACGGCTACCTCTATGCCAAGGCCCAGGGCGACGCGGTGATTACAGTTTCCGATGCCAGCGGGAATTACCAGGCCGCCTGCTCCGTCACTGTCAAGCGCAACACCGCTGATATCATTTTCGGCTCGGCGGGGGCGGGGGAGCCGCTGGCCTTCTCCTCCCTTCGCTCCAAACTGCAAAACCAGTGCAGCAGCGTGTTGGGAAGCTCTCTGCGCTACATCAGCGGACTGACAGTGGACACCCGGCAGGGTACTCTCTACTACCAGTACAAATCTGAGGGAGATACCGGAAAGGGCGTGGGCACCGGGGAACAATATTATGCCGATCCGTCTCTGGGGCAGATGTCCCTCTCGGAGCTGTATTTTGTGCCGAAGCCGGATTTCAGCGGAACCGCCGTTATCCACTATACCGGCTATGCCAGCGGGAGCTCCTTTTTCCAGGGGACGATTGAGGTCACGGTGGAGGAGCAGGAGGATGTCTCCTACTCCGTGGCCGGACAGCAGCCCCTCTCACTGAACGCGGATGACTTTAACCGGATTTGCCGCAGCCACACGGGCCGGGAATTGAGCTATGTCATCTTTTCCCAGCCGGACAGCGGCCGGGGGACACTGTATTACAACTATATCTCCGAGCAGAATTACGGCAGCAAGGTGGACACCTCCAAGCAGTATAAGCGCAGCGGGAGCCCCAACCTGTCCGACATCACCTTTGTGGCTGCCGCAGGCTACCGGGGAGAGGTGGTGATCCCCTATACCGGCTATGACAGCAACGGAAGCTCCTTCCGCGGACGCATTACCATCCGCGTCTCTCAGGCTCAGAACACCGGGGATCTCACCTACACCATTGCCCAGGGCGGCAAGGTGACCTTTGATGACGACGATTTTAACGACCTGTCCAAGGCTGTGACGGGCTACCCCCTGGATTACGTGCAGTTTGAGCGGCCGGATTCCTCCAAAGGGGCGCTTTACTACGACTACTCCAGCAATGGCAGCTATGACAGCCAGGTGACGGAGGGACGCAGCTACTACCGTTCCTCCTCCCCCTATCTCCGGCGAGTTACATTTGTAGCGGGGAAGGATTATTCCGGCACGGTTCATATCCCGTTTACCGGCTGGGACACCAAGGGCAACCGCTTTTCCGGCACAGTGGCGGTGGAGGTGGGGCGCACGGGTGACGGCGATGTGCGCTACTCCACCTACCGGAACGGACGGATCACCTTTGATGACGGCGATTTCAATACCCTGTGCCGGGAGCTGACCGGCACTACGCTGAACTATGTGCGCTTTGAACTCCCGGACGCTTCGGAGGGGACGCTGTATTACAATTACAGAAACGGCAGCTACGACAGCAAGGTATCCGAAAGCCGGAACTACTACCGTTCCAGCAGCCCCTATGTGGACCGGATTACATTTGTCCCCAAGAAGGACTTCTCCGGCACCGTAGACATCCCGTTTACCGGCTGGAGCTCCGCGGGAGAGAAATTCTATGGAACGGTAATCATCGGCGTGGACAGCGGCGACACAACGATACGCTATCAGACTAAACATGGAAAGCCTGCCGCATTCGCGGACGGGGACTTTGACGATTTGTCGGAGCTGCTGACCGGAGAGCACCTGAACTATGTGCGGTTCCAACTGCCGGACTCCGGCGAGGGCACTCTCTACTACGACTACGATGACGGGAAATACGCCAGCAAGGTGTCCGCCAGCCGGAATTACTACCGCTCCAGCAGCGCCTATTTGGACCGGGTCTCCTTCGTTCCGGACGAAAATTTCTATGGCACGGTGAAAATTCGCTTTACCGGATGGAACACAAAGGGGGAGCGCTTTGAGGGCACCATCGAGATTACAGTGGAAGAACCGGCCGGCGCCAGCGAAATTGTATATACCACCCTGGGGACGGCGCTGCCCTTCCGCAGTCAGGACTTTCGTACCGCCTGCGCCGCACGCGGAGAGGGCGAGCTGCGGGAGGTGCGCTTTACCTCCCTGCCCTCCGGGAGCGCGGGGCGGCTGTACTACAACTACCGGGATATCAGCGAAAAGGGGACCGAAGTGCGCACCGGTACCCAGTACACCCCGGACGGCAGTCCGAACCTCTCAGATCTCACTTTCCTGCCCAAAGCGGGCTTCACAGGCAGCGTCCAGATTGGCTATGAGGGCACGGACAGCCGTGGAAAGACCTTCCGTGGGCAGATCCGCATCCAGGTAAATCAGGGATCGGGCTCCCGTTACTTCCAGGATATGGGTAGCTATGCCTGGGCTGCGCCCTATGTGGACCTGCTGTATGAGGCCGGCGTAATCACTGGTACCGGCGGCCAGCGCTACCGCCCCGCCGACGCGGTGAGCCGGGGGGATTTCATGCTGATGCTCTACCGGGCGTTCCAGCTTACCCCGGCCAGCGGAGCCGGGTTCCCCGACGTTCCGCCGGGCAGCTACTACGCCCAGGCAATCCAGGCGGCACGGGCCGCCGGGATCGCCAGCGGCTATCCGGACGGGGGCTTCCATCCCCAGGAGCCTGTCACCCGGCAGGATGCCATGGTGCTTCTGGAGCGCACCATGCAGGCCACGGGCTGGAGCCTCGGGGCAGCGAATACCGGCTATCTCTCCGGATTCCGGGACGGCGGAATGGTGGCGCCCTATGCGCAGGAGGCCATGTCCCATATGATAGAGTATGGTATCATCACCGGTACGCCGGAACAAAAACTGAATCCCATACAGTCGATTTCACGGGCGGAAATGGCGGTTATGCTCGCGCGTGCAATCACTTTCTAAAAGAATTCAAAGGCCCCCCGGCCATAGTGGAAACACTATGGCCGGGGGGCCTTTTGCGTTTTATGGACTAATAGTGTAAGAAATATCTAAAATAATAGCTTTCTGGATTTCATTATGTGAAAAGACTAAAATGGGTATTACTATAAATGAAATGGAGGGAATAAAACCAGTATGCAAAAATTAGTGAATCAGACCTATCAATTGGCGGAAAATGCAGTGGAATCGTTTAGAAAGCAGCTTATATTGGATGAAAAGAGAGAAGCGACCATCCAAAAATATACTCATGATGTTCGACGCTTTTTATCGTATCACGGAAAACAGACCGTCTGTAAGGAGGATGTGATCCAATACAAGGCCTGGCTGGCGGAGCATTACGCTGTGCGCAGTACCAATTCCATGCTGATTGCACTGAACCAGTTTTTACGCTTCCAAGGGGCCGGGGACTGCTGCGTCAAGCCGCTTAAGGTACAGCGGCAGACCTTCTGCGATAAGAAAAAAGAGTTGAGCCAGGCCGAATACTTCCGCCTGCTGGAGGCAGCCCGACGAAATGGGGACATGCGGCTCCACCTGGCGATTCAGACGATTTGTGCGACTGGAATTCGGGTAAGTGAACTTGCCTATATCACGGTGGAAGCGGCCCGTCTTGGAAGAGCAATTGCAAGCAATAAGGGGAAAAGCCGTATCATACTGATACCAAAGGAGCTGTGCCGAAATTTGCTGGACTATGCCAGGGAGCGTGGAATCCAGGATGGACCAATTTTTGTTACCCGCGGGGGGCGGACACTGAACCGCAGCAACATTTGGAATGCCATGAAACGGCTGTGCAAATCTGCACAGGTTGGGCCGGAAAAAGTATATCCGCACAACCTAAGACACCTGTTTGCCCGTACTTTTTATAAAAAAGAAAAGGATATCTCGCGTCTGGCGGATATCCTTGGGCATGAAAATGTCAACACGACCCGGATCTACGTTGTCTCCAGCGGGGCGGAACACCGGGAACAGTTAGAATCGCTTCACCTGACAGTTCCGTATCAAGCAGCATGCCAAAATCAGGAACAACATAATGAGACATTATGTTGTTATGCACTCGACAAAATCCCCTAAAATAC
>ERZ652168.362-NODE-362-length-12723-cov-12.6852_pt1 | contig 12723 bp, 11 predicted proteins | sample MGYA00514763_ERZ652168 | MGnify/ENA metagenome assembly ERZ652168
CCGGAGGAAAACATGGTCAGGCAAAAGTGTAGCGGTATTAGGCGCAGCTATTTAGTTTGAATTATCAGGCAAAGATGATGTTGAGCTTTCGTTCCTCATCTCTTGTTAGTCTCGATAGAGATCATTTTATTTATATCATCAATTGTAGAATGTATTGATATTATCGACCATTATATCAGCAAGAGTATGAATTGCTTCAGTACTTGCCCATGAAATATGAGGGGTAAGTATAAAATTAGGCAGCTCAGTTAACTTCATGATTAATTCACTGTTATCAGGCGGCTCATTTACAGCAACATCAAATGCAGCACCTGCTATTTCACCTTTAATAAAGGCATAGTATAAATCGCTTTCATTAACTATCCCTCCTCTAGCCGTATTAATAAGAAGAGCCTCAGGTTTCATCATTTTGAATTCTCTCTCCGCGATCATATTTCTTGTGGATTCACGCAATGGACAATGAAGGGTAATGATATCGCTTTTTCTAATTACTTCATCAAAATCAGTATATAGTGGATCCATATTTTCGATACCTTTATGTGATGAAATTAAGACGTTCATGCCAAAACATTTTGCAATTTCAGCAACTCTCTTCCCGAGCACACCATTCCCGATGATACCTAGCGTTGATCCTGAAAGATCTTTTATCTTGTAATCAAAAAAGCAGAACTGATTGGATTCTATCCAGCGTCCATTCCTAACTGACTGATAATATGCGTTAATATTTCTTCTTAAATTTAGCATTAGTGCAAATGTATGTTCAGGAACAGTTTTGGATGCATAATCCGTTACATTTTTAACTGCTATATTTCTTTCTTCGCAAGCGACCAGATCAATGACGTCAGTCCCCGTAGCTGCGATAACTATCAACTCTAAATTATGAGCACTAGCAATAACTTCTTGTGATATTTTTACCTTATTAGTGATTATTATATTTGCATCTTTTACTCTAGAAAGGATTTCATCACTTTTCGTATACGGAAAGCAAGTTAGTTCATGTGGGAATGTTATTTCCTTTAGACTTACGCTATTAGGTAAAGTATCTCTATCGAGAAATACTATCTTTTTAGTAATCATATTTAAATCCCTCGCTTTTAATGAAGGTGTTTTGTTCTTGGAGGCCCCCCAGAGTCACATGATGAAAGATGCTCTGCCATGTTGTAAATGGACCATTTTTAGAGAAATCTTCCCCTTGTTATTAAATCCTGATGGGGTGTATTTAATGATGGTTATATTACACCCCAAGATTAAATCCAGGTGATACTCAGCACATTGTCTTAAAGCATTACATCTCCACCGTTGGGTGAAAGGTTTTGTCCAATGTAAAAAGAACCTGCCTCTGAAGCCAGAAGTAACGCCGTTGGTGCAATTTCACTGGGGAAACCAAAACGCCCAATAGGCAGTTGAGCTTGCTTCATATCACGCCATTCATCCGAAAGACCCATTAGCATATCGGTTTCTACAGGACCTGGAGCAATAGCATTCACAGTGACGCCATGAGGTGCTCCTTCATAGGCTAAAGCGCGAGTAAATCCGACAATACCGCCTTTTGCCGCACAGTAATGGGATTGCCCTGGCGCACCTTTAAACGCAAGTTGAGAAGAGAAGTTGATGACTCGGCCCCATTTTCTGTCGACCATTCCCTGAAAAAATTGGCGAGTGACCAGAAATGTACCGCGTAAATGAACAGCAATCATGCGGTCGAAAGCTTCAACACTGAGTTCATGAAACTTTAAATCACCGCCAATGCCTGCACAGTTCACTACTATATCTACGTCTCCGAGTTGCTCCCGTGCCCATTTACCTAAAGATTCTATGCTGGTTTCATCAGACACATCGCAGATAGTATGACGAACCTGAAGACCTTTCTGAGTCATTTTTTGCTCAAGCTTTTGAGCATTATCATCATCACCAAACTGACAATAGCCCACACGAGCACCATGCTCTGCAAACAGTTTGACAATTTCTGCCCCTAAACCCCTGCTGCCACCAGTGACCAAAGCCCGTCGACCTTCCAGACTGAAAACACTCATGAATTCTTCTCCTGTGATAGTAGTGGTGCCAGCCAGTCGGCGTAGGCACGAATTCCACGCGATAACGAATATTGCGGGGTGAAGTTCAAATCTTTGAATATAGGTGAAATGTCAAAACGTTGTTGAATGTCATCTAAAGGATCTGGACCTTGGGCAAAGTGAATATCCCCTGTCCCCAGCACCTGTTGTACTGTTTCAGCCACTTCTGGCAATGTCAGGTAACTATCACCAGTTGCGGTGTAAATGCCTGCAGGGCATATCTTTGCGTCCAGAGCTGCCAGTAAAGAGGAACCTGCGTCATGTACATATATGTATTGACGATAGAAATCAGCTCCCCATGGAAGGGAAAAGGATTGGTTCTTCAGTACTGATGTGATTAACGAACGAATAATGCATGCAGTGGTTCTGCCTGGGCCATATACCCAGGAAAGACGAATAGCGACATTGTCCTGGCCATGCTGAAGTCGATAGGCTGACAGCAATTGCTCACATGCCGCTTTAGTGCTCCCGTAAACACTGCCGGGTTTCAGCGGTATCGGTTCTGAAACTAAGTCATTGTCTGGTGTATTTGTTGTTCCCACAGCACTGGTCGATGAGCAGAATACCAGGCGGCGCATTTCCATCACTCTGGCCACCTCCATAATATTGGCGGTTCCTACAACATTTGTATCGATGATGCCGTGGGGGTTATCCACCATGACCATTGGGCCGGAGACTGCACAGCAATGGATGATATCGGTAATAGCGTGTTGTCTCGCTAGCGCATAGAGTCGGTGAGTGTCAGTAAGTGAGCAGGAGAATACTCGCTCCCTACCATCACGTGGTGTTAAATCGATACCGATGGCTCGACGACCTTCCTGCACCAGACGTTCAAGCAAATGTCGGCCAATAAGTCCGTTGGCTCCAGTTATCAGAATGCATTGCTCTGTCATTTTCACACCCCACTCAAAGTATGAAATGGGACTGCCATGGATTGCTGTTCTTCCACAGCCAGTTCGGCTGAAAGTAATTTCATGGTGTAAGGCTCAGATGGAGTATTGAAGATTCTGTCAACGGGACCATGTTCTACAATCTGACCTCGGTTCATAACAGCAACTTGATGAGCCAGAGACCGTACTGAATTGAGATCATGGGTTATGAACAAAGCAGTAAGTTGCATTCTTGATTGCAGTTCGCGTACTAGCTCAATAATTTGCGCCCGGACCCTGATATCCAGTGCAGTGGTGGGTTCGTCGAAAATCACTAAATCTGGTTTGGTAATCAAAGCGCGGGCAATACCTACTCGCTTTTGTTCACCTGCGCTGAGTTCGTGAGGGTAGAGTTCAGCATAATGGGGAGGCAGATTAACCAAATCCAGACCTTCAGCGACCCTTGCGCGGCGCTCCGGTGCTGAGAGATTTTCAAGCATACGTAGAGGTTCATCTATCAAATGACGAACTTGCCAGCGTGGATTCAACGCAACGTAGGGTTCCTGAAATACCATCTGGATACGCTTGCGCAGATGCCGGAACATCCTCGGTTCCATGGCGCTAATATGCTGACCGTCAAACGTTACGATACCGCTGGTCATCGGTAGCAACCGAACCAGACATTGGCCAATTGTGGTTTTACCCGAACCACTTTCTCCAACCAGGGCAAGGGTCTGACCGCGTTCAATGCTAAAGGACACGCCATCTACCGCTCTGACTGTTTTCCCGGGTTGGTTCCCGGGGAATAACTTGACCAGTTTCTCAACGTTAAGCAGGGGCTGGCGTTCTCCCCCCTCTCGTGCAATAGCAGGCAATGGATGGGCGCGAGCTGCACTCAGCAACTCCTGGCTGTATGGCAGTGCAGGTCCTGCTAAAAAGCTATTTACCGTATCGATTTCAACAAAACGTCCCTGCTTCATAATCGCAACGCGCTGGCAGTAATGCGCGATAATGCCCAAATCATGGGTTATGAGCACCACTGACAATCCGCGGGCCTGGCAACGTGCTACCAGCATATCCAGTACCTGCACCGATACGGTGGCATCCAGACCAAGCGTGGCGTCATCAGCCAGTAGAATGGCCGGTTCTGCTACCAGAGCCATTGCAATAACCACTCGTTGCGCCATCCCCCCTGATAATTCGTGAGGATAAGCATTAGCTCGATTGGCTGCATCAACGATGCCGACCTCTTCCAGTAGCTGGACCATTGTTTGCCAGGCGCTGGCTTTGGATTGTGGGCGATGACGCTGTAAAACCCGCACGATTTGTTTGCCCACTGTTTCAACCGGATCCAGCAAAGCTTTAGCATTGGTGCCAATCAAAGCTATTTTCCCACCACGGACCTTCTGCAGTTCTTCAGAAGACATCTCGGTGAAGGATTTCCCATTAAGGGTAATTTTTCCTGCACTCAGAGTCGCTCCATTTGGCACCAAATCCATCAATACACGTGCCAAAATTGATTTACCTGCACCAGTCTCTCCTACGATCCCGAGTATCTCATTTGGCATCAGCTCAAAACTGACACCGTCGAGTACGGGCCGGGCCGTCGGTCCATCACCAAAAGTCAGCGCCAAGTCTTTGACGGTCATGACCGCTAAATAGCCATCTTTCTGTAAAATCATGACAGATCTCCTCTGTTCGCTGTGACTCAATACCTGGATGCTGCCGACTGAGGGGCCGACTGTGTAGGTAATGCTTCCCGGCGCGGGTCATGTGGAATAACTTCATTCAATGAAGCTTCTTGTGGTGCAGGGGCGAGGTTCCCGGTGTTCTCACGGCGAACTTTACGCGGGTCCAGCCCGTCACGGATGGCATCACCCAGCAAAGCGAAACTGAGCACCGAGAGGACGATCGCAATACCTGGAAACAGGGAAACCCACCACACGCCAAGGATCATTTGTTGTGCCCCGCTGGACACCATCAACCCCCATTCAGGAGTTGGCATACGGACGCCAGCACCAACAAATGAGAGTCCTGCGGTCAGCAAAATAGCCATCCCGATAGAGATAGATACCTGAATCATGGCCGGAAGCATGGCGTTGGGAAGCAAATGGTAAAACATGATCTGGCGATCACCAGCCCCGCTACAGCGTGCTGCTGCAACGAAGGGACGGTCACGCAGGGACAGGACTTCCGCTCGAATCAATCTGGCAAAAACTGGAATAAACAGAACAGCAAGGATAACTGCCACGTTCCAGATTTCCTGGCCAGTGACAGAGACCAATGCCATGCCCAATACGAATATTGGGAAAGACTGAATAAAATCGAAGATGCGCATGGCCAGGCTCGACATGTTACTGCGGTTATAACCGATGATTAGTCCCAGTGGCACACCGATGACGAACGCAATAAATACCGAAACCACGCTAATCAGCAGGTTGATGCGTGTGGCGTAGATGACGCGAGAAAAAACATCCATGCCATTGATATCTGTGCCGAACCAATGAATAGCCGAGGGAGCTTGCAAGCTGGTCAATGGATCAGCCTGCATGGGATCAAACGGCATCAGAATCGGTGCAAACAGGATGAGGATGATCTGTATAAGTAGTAGTAACAGTCCCAGCACTGCAGCTGGCCGACGTAAAGTAAACAGAAGATGTTTCATGCGCGGATCCTCGGGTCAGCCAGTTCATATAAAATATCGACCACCAGATAGACCAGCAGTACGAAGACTGCCGCCACCAGAATAAAACCCTGCAATGCCGGATAGTCGCTATTGATTACGGCCTGAACGGCATACTGCCCTAAACCGCCCCAGGAGAAGATGGTTTCCACCAATACGGCCGAGCCAAGCAGGAAACCTGTAATGAAACCGACGATAGTGATGATGGGTGGCAAGCTGTTCCGCAATGCCATGCGCACCAGCTGGAATTCTGACAATCCACATGCTCGGCCGTGCTGCACAAATTCACTTCCCCAGACGCCGGAAAAAATACTGTGAGTCATTTTCATTAGAGCGCCGGCATTTACGATTGCCAAAGTTAGTACTGGAAGAATTAACCGTCCAACACTGGATCGGAAAGCTTCCATATCGCCGGCTAACAGGCTATCGATGGTATAAAACCCAGTTACGTAGTGTGGTGGTGTAAGGATGGCATCAAGACGGCCAAAGGGCGGAGCTGCCCAGCCCAGCAAGCTGTAAAAGAAGAATATCAATAGCAGACCTATCCAGAAGTCGGGTATTGCACCTGCTGCGAGACCATAAATGCGGACGAAAATATCGATAAAACTCCCACGCCAGACTGCGGAGGCGACAGCCAGAACGATAGCTGTTACAACCATCAGCACAAGAGAATAACCAATTAATTCCAGAGTAGCGGGCGCCCGGTCCAGCAAATCTGTAGTGACCGGGTTGGAAGTGAATATTGAAATTCCCAGATCACCCTGAAATATATGCCGGATATAGTCAGCAAACTGAATCCAGACACTGTGATTTAGTCCCAAGCGCTCACGTAATTGCGCTACCGCCTCAGGAGTTGCCATATTGCCCAGTAGCAGTACTGCCGGGTCTCCGGGCAGTAGTCGGATGAGGAAAAAAGTCACCAGTAGTACCCCAAACATTTGCGGTACAACCAGCAGCAGACGCCCAAGGACTATCTGTAACCAACGTGGAAGGATATCCCACTGTTTCTGGATAGTGGTAAACATCACCGGTATCTCCTACGACATAGAAAAATATCCCGGCGTTGACCTGCCACGCCGGGGCACATTTATTTTTTGCTAAAGTCATACCAACTATTGCTGTTGGGAGTGTACCAGGAGAACCCTGTTACTTTCTTACTGACTGCCAGTTGGTAGCCGGGGTTAAAGAGAAATACCCATGGCGCTTCCTCGATGACTGTACGCTGGACTTTCTTCATATCGGCATCACGGGAAGTACTATCAGTAGAGATCAGTGCGTTATCGATCATCTTATCCACTTCCGCATTGTGGTAGTGGGAATAATTCACCATGGATTTGCTGTTAATGAATAAATTGGCGCTGTAAGCTGCATCTGGAACAATTGCCATATCGCGGATGAAGAACATAGGCATCTGCCCTTTAGAATATCGCTCAACCAAACTGGATGATGGTAAATTAACTAACTGCGCATCAATATTTGCCTGGGCGAATGTTGACTTAAGTGCGATTGCCAATTGTTCTTCAATTGGCTCACCGGTCCGGTAGCCAATCTGAGTTTTGAACCCATTCGGATAACCAGCCTTAGCCAACAAATCTTTTGCCTTCTGTAGATCGAAGGAATAAGGGAAATAATCACCGGTATATGACGGGTATATTTCTGCAATCGGACTTTTGGTGACTCGTGCAGTCCCCATATAAACACTTTTCTCTAATTCCGAGCGCTGGACAAGATAATTCATTGCCTGTCGTACTTCTACTTTGTCGAACGGAGGAGTGTTGTTGTTCATTTCCAGCCGGTGAGTGTAGTTACCATACACTTTCCAGACTTTAACTGTAGGAATCTTGTCGGCAAGGCTGATTTCGCGCGGTGTCAACCATTCGGCGACATCAATAGAACCAGCCTGTAAAGCTGCAAGACGGTTTGATGAAGTGGGCATTTCACGGAATACTACGCGTTTGATGCTTGCAGGGCCGCGGAAATAATTTGGGTTGGCATCATAAACCACCTCTTGTCCCGGTGAGAAGCGACTAATGTAATAAGGAGCGAACGATGCAGAATGAGAAGAGAGATAGCGACTTCCCCAGGGATCATCAGTTGTTAAATGTTTCTTAATATCTTTGCTGTCAATAATGCCTAAGTCGTTATTGACCCAAAGGCGATCCAGCAGCAGTGATGGATGTGGAATAGTTACTTTGACGGTAAAGTCATCTATTTTCTGAAACGCGCTAAAATCTGTAATTTTAAGTATTTGGGTCATGTACCAATAGAAAGTGGCTTTCATATTCCAGCCTCGTTCAAAGGTCCACATTACATCGTCCGCAGTCATTTCATTACCCGCTGCGCTTTTCACTCCCTTTCTCAGGTGAAAAGTTATAGAGCGATGATCGGGTGCTATTTCATAGCTCTCTGCCAGGTCACCTTCAATTTTACTAAAGTCTTCAACCTTAGCACCACTGGCAGGATCAGTTTTACTCGCGTAGCTTAATAGTCGTTCAAAAATATTCCGTCGTGCTTCGTGGCTTGCTTCAGTTGGTGGATATTCCTGATCCAACGATTCAGGAGTACGCGGCCCACCCACTAACAGTGTTTCTGATGCAGTCAGTGCGTTGGCTAGCCCTGATGAGGCCAACCAAAGTATTGCAGTGGTTGACAGAATGAATGAACGCTTTTTAAAACTGGTCATGTTACTTTCCCTCATGCGTATAACTGCTAAACAATGGGTGAAGAAACCAATTGACGACAAAATTCGCGATCTACGATCAGCCCGCCAGCCTCACCCTGAAGCGAGGTACAGTGATGTAAGTGCAATCATCGGAACTGTTATTTTTCTGAATAAGATTCGCAAAGAGTCCAGGGCGATACAGTGTCGTTATATTGCAGTGCCAGGTTCCGGGGTGATATTGCAGTGCGGTATTGCCCTGTACCAAAAATGCCTGAGCTTGCGTTATATCTGGCAGCCCTTCTTCATCACTGGCACAGACCACAATCAAATAACGAGCCATATCCAATGGGAAGAATGTTTGTGTGGAAAAGTCATGCTTTTCCATGGTGTCGATATCGCAATAATCAGGTCGCGAAATTTCAGATACCTGCATAGTCTCAATGCTGGTGATACTGCCAGCCACATTGTGGCTATGTGTTGCCTTTCGTCCGGCACCGGACAGAAGAACACCGAAAGGTTCAAACACTGTGGCATCAACCGGTATTGCCGTAACTTCATGCATAGTTGGATTCCTGACGGCTCATCCAATCCAGGGCAATGGATTCACGGGTAGTAAACCAGACATCGCTGTACTGACCTGCATAATCGAAGAATCGTTTTAGAGCGCGAATACGACCGGGGCGGCCTACCATCCGAGGGTGTAAACCGATGGACATCATTCTGGGACCCTTTGCCGATTCGGCATAAAGGACGTCAAAGCTTTCTTTCATATACTGGAAAAAGTCTTCAGCCTGGATTAATCCGGGAGAATTCCAAAAGCGGATATCATTTACGTCGCAGGTATAAGGAAGCACCAGTTGTGACTTGCCTTTTACATCAACAAAAAAAGGGATATCGTCGTTATAGGCATCCGAGTCATACAGGAAACCACCTTCTTCAGTTAGCAATTCACGAGTGTGAATACTGGCACCATAGCGACAGTACCACCCGACAGGTCTTTTACCGCAGGTTTTTTCAAACGAGGCGATTGCAAGGTTGATATGTTCCTTTTCCTGCTCTCGAGTCAGGCGAAATACTTCTTCCCAGCGATAACCGTGGCTACAAACTTCATGCCTGTTATCCACCACTGCTTTGGCTACTTCAGGATTCTGTTCAAATGCCAGAGCACAGGCAAAGAACGTACTGGGGATGTTGGCATCATCCAACGCTTCCAAAATGCGCCATACGCCAACTCGGGAACCATATTCGTACATTGACTCCATTGCCATGTTGCGAATGTCCGCCGGGAAAGCATAACTACCCCATTCAGTCATTGGCTCCTGATCCCCGTCACCCATGGCAAAGGAACGTTCCGAACCTTCTTCATAATTCACCACGACATTGATGGCGAGACGGGTACCGTTTTGCCAGCATCCAGCGGGCCTGTTTTTACCGTAACCAATGAGATCTCGTGGTGGATACGGTTGTTGAGTAAGAAACATTTTTGCCTCCTTTGTTGCACGCAACATTGCGTGCAATTATGTAGTAGATAAAGCAATTCTCAGGCCATATTTAATTTTTTTAAAATATGATTATAAATCAATAAATTGAATGTCTGTGCTATGCCATGGCATTGGGTTCAGCCCAATGGTGGTGCAAACTGCCCTAAAATGATCTGAATGGTTATTGCAGGCTTGGTGTCAGTGAGTCCGAAGTAGGTGCTTCTGGTACTCAGTTATTGCTCAAAAATGGGAGCGTAGTCGGTATAATTCCAATCCTTATTTGTTGCTGGTGGCAGTTCAGGCTTATTGCATCGAAGAAAATTCCCTCTTCCTGGCTGGCCTTTGACCTCCCCGTCCCATACGATTTCACCACGCGATAAGGTTACAGCTGGCCAAGCCGTCAAAGTCATGCCCTCATAAGGCGTGTAATCAACATTATGGTGCAACATGGAATTGGTGACGGTAAACGCCTGCCCCTGATCCCAGATAACTAAATCTGCATCTGATCCAATGGCAATGCTTCCTTTGCGAGGGTAGAGGCCATATAGTTTTGCAGCATTGGTAGCAGTCAATTCTACGAAGCGCTGCGGCGTAATGCGCCCGGTACAGACCCCCTCTGACCAAAGCAGTGGCATACGGGTTTCTACCCCAGGAATACCATTGGCTACCTGATGAAAGCCCGCATTCTCACCATGCGCTTTTTTTCCATCACTCCCAGCGAAACGAAAAGGCGCGTGATCGGAAGAAAATACTGAAAAGGTGCCATTTACCAGGCCGCGCCACACAGCATCCTGGCTGCTTTTATCCCGTGGAGGTGGGCTACAGATACATTTTGCACCCTCGAAGTCATCATCAAGTCCCATTGATTCTCGCGTCAGGAACAAATACTGCGGGCAGGTCTCACCATAAACATTCAAACCTTTACCCTGAGCCCAGCGAATCTGTTCAATAGTCTCTCCCGCTGAGACATGAACTAACAGGATGGGAACATCCACCAGTTCAGCCAGAGAGATAGCGCGATGAGTAGCTTCACGTTCAATAAGACGGGGGCGAGAGGCAGCATGGAAACGAGGAGCAGTCAGCCCGGCAGCCAGTAATTGCTCTGTTAGCCAGTCGACACAATCATGATTTTCTGCATGCAACATGACCATTGCGTTCTCTCGCCTTGCCAAAGCCAGAACATCAAGAATTTGCCGATCATTAAGCTTCAAAGCCGCATAACTCATATAGAGTTTGAAAGAGGTGTAACCTGCCTGAATGAGCTGAGGCAATTCATCGTTGAGTACAGCTGGGCTAGGGTCGGTAATGATCATATGGAAAGCGTAATCGACCAGTGCCTTATCGTTACCGGCACGGTGATGATAATCCTCTACCGCTTCTCGCAGGCTGCCTCCTTTGTGCTGAAAGGCAAAGGGGATCAAGGTGGTCGTTCCCCCACAGGCGGCTGAACGTGTACCGCTGGTGAAATCATCTGCCATTATTGAGCTATCGCCAGTGGGTTGGTCCAGATGAACATGACTATCAATCCCACCCGGAGTTACAAAACGGCCAGCTGCATCAATTTCTGTTGTACCTGATGGTAAATCTTTCGCCAAAGCACAAATTACCCCATCCCGAATACCGATATCGCAGTGAAAGATATCGCTGGCAGTAACGGCCTGCGCACGACGAATAACCAAATCGAAAGTTTGCATAACTACAGGTCCTGTGGCTGTTGATAGATAGCAATGAATGCGATTTCCTACCCGGCTCTCATGAGATACTGCTCACCTCACCGCACAATTGCACGCAATTATGCGTGCAATAATTTTGCCACAATTATGAATTTATAATTTTCATATAAAAATCATGGTATTGAATGATTTCTAGAGGTTGGTAGGCGAGTTTATGGAAGGGAGTATGCACTACCACGGTGCTATGGCAGTGCAATGATGGTGTCTGAACCGATTACAGATAAGTCAGGCCAGGAGAGCGATGAGCAGTCAGAGAAAATCGTAGATATCAATTTCACTACTGGGCGGAAAGTCGAGATTGAGGCTGGAAAAGATATGTTCAAAATGATGGTGCATCTTGTGCTGGGCTTCTGCAATATTTCGGGTAGCCAGGCTATCGACAAGCGAGGCATGCTCATCAGTCAGGCATAGCACACCTTCTTTTGTTTCATAAACTGATTGCACTAAAATACAACGCTGAATCAAGAGATTAACCATTCTTTCGATGACAGGATTGCCCGCAATATGTGCCAACTGTAGATGGAATTTGGCTGCCATTCGATTAACATCGCTCCGATTTGAATCGAACGCCGAGCGCTCCTCAACCAGAAGTTTTCGCAGTGACTCAATATCGTTAGAGGTGGCTCTTTCACATACCAACTGGATAACTAAATTTTCCAGGTGTCGCCGCGCTTCAAAAACGTACTTTGCGTCTTCTACCGTTGGACGGGAAACAAACGCACCATGGTGCAATCGAATCTCAATCACATCTTCGTCACGCAACCTTTCCAATACCCTGCGCACTCGTGAACGCGGGATATCAAAGCTTTCCGCTAATTTCACCTCATTCAGATGTTGGCCGGGGCGGAGTCGTTTATCGATGATAGCGTTAACCAGACGCTGGTATATAATTTCTTCAGTTGGGTGCTTGCCCCTAAGTTTTTCATTACTACTGCTATTGTCTGCCATTTCTACCTTCAGTAGCGCTTATGAGAACGGTCATCTTAAAACTATCCTTAGCATTTTTTTTATTAACGACCAAACTACACCAATACCAGCCTGGGTACTGAATTAGCTTTTGATGTTATAACAACATTACTGTGAATCGCCACGGGTTTAACAGACACCTCAGAGTCATTTAAGATGGCTTAAAGAGAGGTGCCCATGAGCGGTAAGCGTTATCCCGAAGAGGGCTTTGTTGAATAAATAAGATTTCGTGCGAACGACCCTGTAGCTGGCTGGAT
>ERZ652168.364-NODE-364-length-12602-cov-8.69467_pt1 | contig 12602 bp, 9 predicted proteins | sample MGYA00514763_ERZ652168 | MGnify/ENA metagenome assembly ERZ652168
GTAAGATGTGTATAAGAGACAGGGTATATATTTAATAATCCCATCTTTAAAAAGCTATGTTTTGCAGGCTGATAACTAAATCAGTGTGTATTTCTAAGCACATGACTTATTGAGTTTACAAGGAAATGAATGACATGAACGCATCACCAAAAGATATTAAAAACAGGCCTAAGGAACTTTTAGGCTTGCCTAGATATCGCTGCTTACCTGAAGAGCCTTTTTATATTGACTTAGAAAACTCAATAGGTCAGTTTTTATTTAATGATATTTTCGACCTAGATGGGGTTCAACCTATCGAACAAGAGGTGATCAATCCTTCAACAGAAAAAAAAGATGGGGTTCCTTTATTTGGTGTGAACCCATCTAAAGAAGCTATCGATTTTTATGAAAAGCGTGGCGATAATTTTCAGATGATTAATGTCGTCGTTTGTTGCTATGGATTTGAAGAAAAAGATGGTAAATTATTCGGATTGCCTTACCACATATCGATAAGGCCTGCCCAAAATAAAGGTTTGCCCGCAAATATAAGTATCAAATGGATTGAGCAGTTTGATCTAAGTAGAGTTCTGGATGGGCAGCCGCATTACATGGGGTACAATCCATTTTCTAACGCTTTTGGTTTATTTGCTATCGGTAATATACCTGTAAATGAAAACATTTTTTCTGATACTGTCGGTTTTGTATATCAAAGTTACTTTCTTTCATCCAAATACTCCCAGCAAGACGTCTGTGACCCAGGCATGTGTACAGCTTTACTAGGCGAGTCCAGAACCATTCTGAATGATTATAGAAAATTTCGCTTCAGTCGATATTTCAAACCATTTATAAATATTGAGCCAATTAAAATATGGGGTTGCGACTCCCCTATTGAATTGTTCCTCTTGCAGGCTATGCACAGTTTTAATTTAAGACCCAAAATTCAGATGCATATATTTAAAGATGGTAGCAGCTTCCCATCCTTACACTCCATGTGGGAGGACGGGGTCAGAACAAAGAATTTGGCCAGGACAATTACCGAAGCTGATTTTTTCTTTGAAGAACAGAGGGTTGCTGTGTTTTGTGACTCGGTAGCACATCACTCTAGCCCGGAAGCTATTGCAAAGGATAAGGCCATAGATGCAAGCCTCAATGAAATAGGTATTCACAGTATTAGAATTTCTGGCCCAGATATTGTTCAGTCGCCTATGTCCTGCGCAAAGAGAGTTGCAGATATTGTTAATGGGGGATGAAAAAATTATCGCCAAGTGAATCTCTATCAATTTAATAGAAAATTTATAATCCACTTGTGATAACTCAGGGGAGTGGATATAAATGCAAGATTAACTTCCGCTTTTCGCTCTTAGCGCCCTAAGTCTTTGCTGTGGATGGTTTTGTGCTGGGAGCGGGTATTACTAACACCACAGTACGCTAATAAATGGGGCACAGGTCACTACTCCTAATTGCCAACAGAAAAAACTAAATGAACTCGATATCCATAACCTTGTGAGAGATTGGCCCATACATTTCAGTAAATTTTTTCCACCTTTCGACAAGAGCTCCACGATTGATTTTGTACGTAACATCTAACTTTTTCCCATGATACCTTGTGTATTCTTCATCTTGGATCTGTGGAGCAAAGTAAATAACGAACGTGTCCGGATCGATAGCAAATAGATCGAGATCGTACAGAGTATGCATGTCACAACGCAGTAATAGTCCATTGCTTACATGGTTGTGTGTATCATTTTTATATGCAGTAATATGCGCGGCCTCGAGGATATCAACGATTTTACAGTTACTAACAGCGCATTTAGCTGCTTGAGCGATCAAACTGTCACGAAATACTTTTTGCCCACGCCTTTGCTTAATTTGTCGTATAACTGCTTTTCTCTGATCTTCTGCGTTGAGGGGAGTATCGTCACTGTCCGCGTCAGTAGAGTCCAGTTGAACGATGTCACCGAACAGATTCTTTGCCCATTCAAAGTCAATTTCTTGAATTGAACTTTGAACGTTATATCGTGGAGTGTTAGATATTAAATCTGATATAGAGATAGAATTAATGGGTTTATAGTTTTTTTTGTAGTCAGCTTTAAACTCTAAAGCGGGAACATCTTCTACCTTAGCGTGTTCAAATTCATGCCCATTACTACAGCGCCACTCTGGCTTTTTAAATTTCCGATGGATTAATTTTGCTGGTGTGCAATTCTCATACGGGCATCGGTTGCGAACTTTCATATATGGGGTTGATGACAGATTATCTATAACTGATATTCCTAGGACCTTTTTTCTATCAATTACTATGACAATATCACCTTTTTTTACCTGCTTATGGTTTGGGACAAAGTTGTCATATCTGTAAAAACTAGTTGAATCGTCATGATAACCATTATTCCCAAAGTACCGGAGATCATCCTGATCGACTGCTTTAAAAGACCATGCTTTCTGATTCATCCTTGTGATCTCATTGATAAAAATATTAGTTGAATCATTAAACAATAAGTAGGTAATGAAAACAAGAAGTGAATCGCCACGGCCTCGGTAACCATCTTTTAAGTCGGCGGTTGTGACCATTACTGATAAATCCCAACTTCCGCTTCTCGCTCAAAGCAGACCTTATGACCTCGATTTCTGGCAGATCCGAGCCAAGAGCAAAAATTGATATCATCAATCGGCCTCAAACTTAAGGGGAACATCTCCCCCTTTTTATGTAACCAGTTTACTGAAGATGTTCTTTCAGCCAGGTACACGCGCCTTCAATGTCATACGCTTTTTCCCCAAATCCTTTCGCAAGCAGAAACTCTGGTAAATATTCATCATATTTATCTAAGTACTTTTCTGGAACATTTACAGCAAGATCAAACGCTGAGGGCAAGCCTGACAGCAGCAGGTCTTTAAGGGCCTGTTGAACAGAAGTGATACTTGAGCCGTCAATTTCTATAACTCCAGCCAATGAATTAGCTTTAAAGCCACAACGTATGAGCAAGGCTGTAATCGTATTGACAACCTTATCTCCCATCCATGGGAGGATGTAACAGTATTGGCCGCTCGTAAGAAAATACTCATTTTGCAGGTTATAACTCTGGAAGTTACGACTGCCTTCCGCAAATAGGCTTCTGGCGGCAGAATCGGCATAATCTACTCTCTTGCTACCTATTGCTATGCGGTAATCACCTTCCCTATAGATAGCGAGCATTTCCTGACGAACGGCATCATGAACAGACATTCCCCCCCCACTAAATTGTGGTGGCTGACCGCCTTTGGTCGCCTCTACATAGATAACTTTTTTCTCTGTCTCGATCTCTGTCACTCTCCAGCGCCGCCCACCGAAGATGATGTGTTGATCTGGTAGCAGTGGGGAGTCCACAGGCACTGTTCCAAGGGTTCTGTTTCCGGTGACAATGCGGAACTCTTCTGGTGTGTTGAACACGGCATAAAACGTGTAATGGTTAGTCAGTTTCTCCCCCTCTGCCCCAACAACCATTTCTCCACTAGCGAGTTGAGTGAGCAGGCCACATGCCCCCATATGTTTAAGCAGGCTTTTGAAATCGCCTATATCCACATTACGGAACGGGCCTGTTTGACATAGCTGTGACCAGAGTTGATCGGCACGAACTCCGCCCCATTGCGCGGTAATTGCAAGAATCTGGTGTAGCAGCGTGGAGTAATGCATCTGCTGGGAATCGGCAGGCTCAAACCATTGTTTAGAGATCATCAATCTGATCATTGCCATCGACTGGACCAAATGCAGCCGTAGGTGGTCAACGATACTGCTAGTCACAGTGAGCTCATTTTCTGTAATTAGCATTCTTAGAACTGATGGGGAGTCGCGTCGCCCAGAACGTCCCATACGCTGACGCAGACTGGAAACAGTATGCGGAGGCGTAACTTGGATAACCGACTTAACCTTACCGATATCAATTCCCAACTCAAGCGTCATTGTACAAACAGCTGTTGTGGGCAAATTTCCTTTCTGAAGACGAGTTTCAAGCGCTTCCCGCAATTCCTTGGCAAGGGAACCATGGTGGGGAAAGAATTCATTGGGAACAATATGTTCCTCACACATGTCGCTCAGCGTGGCAGCAATGCTTTCAGTCCGCTTTCGACTGTTTGCAAAGACCAAATGAGAATCGCCACGGCAAAGTCTAAAAATGTCAGCGCAAACGTCATGTTCAGCTGAACTCTGAAGTTCTTCTTCTTTTTGGAGCACTCGCTCCAGATAACCTTTGACCTGTACCTGAAGAGTGGCCTCGCTCTTACTATCTGTAACAGTTACGCAGGGTAGTCGTTTGTCCGGGCGCAAAAGTTCGGGTACTTTCTCCAGTTCCCCCAGCGTGGCACTCAACGCAACGCGGGGAATTGGATTTACCAGGCGTCCTAACACATGGTCAATTCTATTGAGCAGAGAAAGCAGCTGTACACCACGCTCTGAGCCAATGAAAGCATGAAACTCATCAATAACGATGTATACGACTGACGAAAACGCCTGTTTGAGCCAGCCCATTGAATTTATGAGCAAAGACTCAAGTGACTCAGGTGTAATCAGTAAAATGCCAGCAGGGTTTGTCCGAGCCTTCTTCTTTTTGCATTGTGGTACATCCCCGTGCCAAGGAGTCACTGGCATTTCCAATGCATCTCCAAGGCTCTCAAGACGACGGTACTGATCGTTAATCAATGCCTTCAACGGACTGATATAGACGATGCCAAATCCATTAGTGAGATCTGCAACTGCCGAACAGGCAGGAAGAAAGAAAGCCTCTGTTTTACCCGCTGCTGTGCCTGCACTGATTAGCACGTCTCGATCACGGGCTAAAATTGCCGGGATAGAACTCTCCTGCAAGGGCCTTAATGTAGACCACCCCTGCTTGTAAACCCACTTACGGACGCGGGGATCGAGACTATCATAGGCACTGCTCATAATTTGAAGTTCGCCAGTCCGTCGTCGTCATCGCTTTCCTCTATAATGGCGTCATCCATTTCGCTGGGCCTGTCCTCTTCAATCGCCACACCCTCGATTAGTGTTTGCCAGTTCATCGTTCTGTTTTGTTCCAGCACGGCCAGCATGTCCAGGAAACCTTTTATGGTATTACGGGGGGTACGGAAGTAAGCGTCTCCAATGGTTTTACTACAGTGATGCAGAAATCCAGTCAGTGCCTCATCTGGAACCAGATAATTCTCTGGATCTCCGCCTGCATAAACATGACGAAGATTTCTCAGTAAAATATACAGTTCCTCAGGGGTGAGGCTGGCAAGATGCAAAGTGGGAGACGAGTAGTCAATCACTCCTGCTTTTTGCGCGAACCGATTTTCCGCCAGACGTGATTGGAGCGCCTCATAGCTGTAAAGACCTTTGCGAGGATCGAAAAGGAACTCTGGCGTCCCCCCGAGGATAAAACCAATATTCTCGGCTGAGCCTTGCAGGCAGTCATTCAGGATCCGCAAAATCTGTTCGTAGTTCGCTGTTCTTGCTTGCGTATTATTCAGTTTAAAGAGGTTCACCATTTCGTCGAGGCTGACCAAAAGACCGGCATAGCCTGCCTGGCGGACAAAAAGGCTCATCAGCTTCAAAGAGTCATAGAATGAAGCGTCTGAGATAATAGTCCGAACGTCGAGATCGTTACGGGCATCAGTTTTAGTGGTGTACTCTCCCCGCAACCAGCGAATAGCATTGGATTTTAGTGTTTCGTTATCCTGCTCATGCCCGCGCCAGAATGCATCAATGACCTTCGCAAAGTCATATCCGCCGACCATATCTGATAGTGCTGCCAGGCGTTTATGAATAACTGATGAAACCTCGGAGCCGTTCGTGTCAGCTTCCTTCCTTGCCTCCGTAACGAATCTTTCAACAACGCTAAGTAACGCATTACCATCCGGCTTGTTTCTGGTGGACATGTTTTTCATAAGCTCAGAATAGAGATTACGAGCCTGACCTCCCGATGAGTGAATGCGTCTGTCAGGAGAAAGGTCTGCACTGATTGACACCAGCTTCTTCTCTAGCGCAATAGAGCGCACAACACTCAGAAAGAACGTTTTACCAGAACCATATTCACCGATGATAAGTCTGAAGCTTGCACCACCGTCAGCAATCCTCTCAATATCCTGGTGGAGAGCGGTGATCTCATTCACGCGGCCAACCTGGATATGCTGAATGCCTATCCTTGGCGTTACACCTGACTTAAGTGACTGAATAATAGCGTCGCGTTCTTTCACTCTTATACGTGTTACAGACATTCACTATCCCTCTAATTCTTTGGCAATTTCCAGGTCAACCCAGATATCATCATCAGCATCGTCCAGTACCGGAGCATCAACCACCGCATAGGACCAGTCATTAATCACCTCAAGCGCACCGCCGAGCATCAAATTCAAATTTCCGCACAATTCTGTCGCCTCTTTCCGAGACCACTGTTCTTTCTCCAGCAAACTGCGATAAAGCTGGCTATGTGCGGAGTCTAGCCCCCCCGCCTCCGTTAATGAGGCTGGAGCGCTTTCTGGCTCTTCCGGTTCTTCTTCGGTGAAAATTGTGTTCAGCAATTTACGAACATCATCCGTGGCAGATTCGTGGCGGGCAAGTACATTAGCATCCAGTGTGAACCCTACTGCTGGCTGATCAGTTGGTACAGACGAGACGAGATCATGTTCAGTTGCGGAATGCTGATGGATATTGCTCGAGACAGATGAGGGATCCAGCCCCAAACTTGAATAAATCTTCTCAAGCTGTTTGATTTCGGCAGGCGCTATTGTCCTATCCGAACAGGCAACACTAACGATAACTTTACCCACAGCAGCTTTTTCCGCGGCCCCCATCAACTCAATCCTGCTTTTCATTCCTGTCATATTGGCTGGGGTATGAAGTTGCCACGTTAAATACGCATGTAGAGAGCGTTTTTCATCATCGGTGAAGCCAGTATTGTTGTTGATGGCATTCTCAAGCACTTTCTGTTCAGCTTGATCAAGAGAATCGTCAATCAAGGCGACCATCGCCCCTAATCTGAGCGTCATTACTGCTGAGATAAATTCAGAAGAAGGTGAGAAGCGTCCACCTTCGGCGGCAGGGAATAGAACAAGTGTCCCATCAACATCCGCCTTCACATGGTGATAATACGGGTCAGGTGCCAGACCGTAACCCATCTTCAGAGCAAAGGCCTGCATCAAATCGGCCTCTTTTTTATTGATCTTATTGGGGCAACTGGCATTCATATGTGCCCAAAAGTCAGCAACTGAGACTAACCCCTCCTTGACGAGGATCGCCTCATCAGCCCAGCGTTTGAATGAGCTTAATATTTTTTCTGCGCTTTCATTAACGATCTCTGAAGGGAGCAACATAATTGCAGCCGTATCATTGACTGACGTACCTTTCCTACCAAGGTAGCGACTATAAGCATCAAGTTCATCCGTACATATGTCGGCAAGAGCCATAATTTTCTGGACAGGGCTCTTCAACGCACTTGGATCAGGCAGGTCGGGAACAGGGAGTCGAACACCTCGCAAACTAGGACTTGCTGGTGTGTAATCTAACCTTAGGCGCGTTTTATTCGCCTTAACGACCATCCCTTCACCATATTTGAGGGTGTAACGCCGTTTGAAAAGCGCAGCAAACTCTTTAGCACAGCGGCGAGCCGGGGTACGCAGCGAATACTCGGTGTGGTTTATTACCCAGTTCAACGCCAGTTCAGCTGATACAGGAACTCCTTCATGTACAGTTTTTGCCAGAGCCAGCTTAAATTGCATGCTGTTGCTGAAACCTGAATTGCTATCGAGCTCAGTGGCTAAGCCCATGTTCGGGCGCAGAATAGACATGGCTTCGAGTAACTGGGCCGAATATCCACGGAATGAGCGGTTCTCAATGAATACGGATCTTAACCGAGCGACTTCTTTGAACAGATTACGGAACTCAGCATCAGGGAATTTTGGGTCAGTGGAATCTATGAGCGCTTTTCTTTCCAGGCCGTAGAGGTAGATAAAAACATAGCCGATAGGACACGATGGATCAGACCTATCGCTGGCGAGCCAACTGACATACGCACCGCGTGCTTCTGGGGAAAGAGAGGAAAAACTGGGCCAGTATCCTAATGAACTGTCCTCGTAAAGATAAGAAGTAGGTTTTATCTTACATGTGTCATCAATTAATGATGCCTCATTTCCATCGTCATAATAGCCGCCTGATTCCTGACCGGAGGGCTTCATACGTTGCCCCAAGTAAATGTGGCCACCGCTAATTGCTACACCAGCTACAGTTATCATCTCACCCGGAAGTACCCATCGAGCTAGTGCACCTGCTGACTTTGAGGTGTTCCGGTAATGATTGGTTGTCACCCGAAGTTCAACACCCCGGCCACCGCTCAATGTAAAAGTTGCAAGGTTATCGTCTTCACTATCATCGTTTCGCACAACCGTCTCTTTTTTCTTGATGTCAGCGAGCCATTCTTTTGGCGGTGCTTTCGCGGGGCTTGAAGCATAAGACTTTGGAGATTTACGTTTTTTCTTTCTAAAAAACAACAAGTAAATTACTAAAATCGCCGCCAGAAACTTCAATAACTCCATGATATATAACCTTAAAATCATTCTCCATTCACATTTGAAATGTGGTAGGGGATGCATGGCAAGTGGATTAATCTCAAAATAATACGTCTAAATCGCTAGGGTTAAAAGCAAATCGCAATTAAAATTAACCAATTGATTTAAATGACAAAAATCATTGAATAATTTACTTAACCAGAAGTGAATTTTTAAGGAGTAAAAAGCCTGCTGGGCCATTCGCCTAAGAATGATGTTGTACTAATGCTAGGTTAACATACGAGCAAATATACTGCGGATGCAGAACTGACCGCTGTATGATGACATTTACCTAGTCGTTGAGAATTTCGGTAACTATTGGAAAGCCGTTAGAGACTGTACATTCTCGGATTTTAAGAGTAGCTGGTTTAGTTTTGTGTAATAGCTGCGTCAGGTCAAACCTGATCTATGAGCAGATATAGCGAGGGGCCCCACGCTGATTTTTATCAACTAATTAAGCTATGAGCTGAGTTGTGCCGAAGTTAAGATATCCTCATCACCTACGTTGATGAGCTGAAGAGCATCTCTGACGCCATTAATGCAGTTTATCCGGAGAGCGGATTAAGTTCTGTATCATTCACATGGTGCGTAATAGCCTGCGGCTCGTATCTTAGAAGGACTACAAAGCATTAACCCATGACCTGGGGTACCAGCGGCAGAGGCGGTTTTACACGACGAATACCATTGCCAGATTGGACAGTGTGATCCGGCATACCATTAAAAAGTGCAAGGTACTCCCGACAGATTACTCATTAAAAAGTTGTATCGCTATCAACCCTGTCAGTATCGCTAAAAAGACGATGATGTTCAGGGGAGCTCGTATCGTCTTATTATCAGCTCTATGCTCTTCTGCACAGCCACATCTGAGAAAAGGCAGTCACATTGAATCACGTACGCGCTCTCAAGGTACCGGACTATCGATTTTGCGACACCCCGATACGTTTTTGTACTGCCTTCGCGAACGCCGCCTTCACTCTTTTGTCTTTGACTGACCATTCAGCCAACAACTTGCTCTGGCTTGCCTCCACCATTGCCGCGTCCCGTGAGTCGTTTTTATCCTGTGCGGAAGGCCATCCATGCTCCTCAATATAGGGCCTTAACGCTTTAATAATTGCGTTGATGGCATCGGTTTTAGTTTCCCAGCCCTCAGGTTGCGCTTCCAGGTGTTTTATCACTTCGTCTTTAACGCCATCAAAACGTGTCGCTTTGACCTTTCCGCCATAAGCAGAATTGAGTTTATGCCGTTCCTTGATTCTTTTACCTGCTGCGGATTCACTGCGTTTCAGACCGCGATCCAACAACGCGATAGCCTTCAGCATTAATTGCACCGCATGATCTGGATCAGATTCGAGAGCCGATGTTCCCTGCTCCCAGTATTGTTCAGCCTCAGACATATCGTTCCTGATCCCCTTTATCATCCATTCTGAAAGACTGAAAATTTTCAGATAACGCCGCCATTTTTTCTCTCCGTGCTCATCAGCAAGTCGCCGCGCTAAATCTTCATCCTTCGTTTGTCTCCCTGTTTGTAGCACGATAACAATTTCAGTATCTTTATTCAGCCATTGCCTGGCGATATGTTTCTGTCTGACCCCGAGATGAAAACGTAACGCTTTCCTCTTTTTACGAAATACGATGAGTAACTCATCAGGGGTAAAATCCCTGTCTAAATCAGCCATGAAGTCCCTCTTTTCGAATGACAATTTCTATACTCCAGTAAATTTCCTTGCCTGACACCTGGAACGACTCATTCTTGCCCTTAGCCAGACGCTTCCGACACCATTTTCGAAAAAAAACATTCTGTCACCAACAAAAAACGGGAAAAAAACCCTAAAAAAAAACCTATCTCGTTGTTATAAAATTCCTTTTTTGCTACAGCCACCAGGCGGGTGCCATTACCTGTTCCGGCACCATACAATTGCGTCCATATCGAAAGAACAGGGGGAATTAACAGATATGTCTGTACAAGGTATCAGGATACTGCGCATACGCGCCGTTGTTAACAAAACGGGCATCGCCCGCTCAACCATCTATGACTGGATCAACCCGAAGTCACCGCGTTACGACCCGACCTTCCCGAAACAGCGCAGGCTGGGTATGCAGTCCGTCGGCTGGCTTGAGTCAGAGCTAGATGCATGGCTGCTGGAACGCCAGCAGCCATCATAAGCGATGAGATAGTATTGGTAAAAATTAAAGGAGGATACGCAGGTTATATAACAACGTCTCTGATTTAAATATGCGCTCGCTGCGACATATTTTTGCCAGTTGCAAGGAAACAGAATGCGATTATTTATTGGGTAAGATTATTACTTTAAATAAATTTTGACGCTTGGCTATTTTATTATATTCACAACTAACCCGTTACTGAAAACAGTAACCAAGGAGAATATTACATGCAGAATTTACTGCCATACACTGTCATTCCGAAAATGCCGGAGCCTTATATTCCCGTACAAAACAGAACCCCGGAGGGTTACCCTGTCTGCGCGTTCCCGCCGGTGATGCGGGATGTCATTGATGCTCTTTATAACGAGACGGGTATCCCGGCGGAACTGATAGCGGGGGCCGTACTGGCAGCCGCTTCCCTCGCCTGTCAGGCTCATATTGAGGTGGTACCACCACACTCATCGGATCCGATGCACTGTGCACTGTATCTACTGACGCTGGCGGTCTCAGGATAAGGTAAGACCAGTATCAGCAAAAAAGTGATGAAACCTTTTTACCGGTTCTCTGAGCAAATGAAGCAGCAGCACGACAGTCTGATGAAGACGCACCTGCGTGCTGACAATATCTGGAAAATACACCAGAAAGCACTGACCAGTAATCTGTACACTGCCATCAAAAACGGTTATGAGGGGATGGAAGAAGAACGGCTGTTAGATGAGCATGCAGAAACCCGGCAGCAGCCTCCAGCCCGTCTGGCGATGCTTTATGATGACACCACCGCAAAGGCGCTCCTGGAAGGTCTGAGCCGGTACTCTGAAGCCGGGGTGGTCTCAGATGAGGCAATTACCTTTTTTAAAGGGTATCTGAAAAACAACCTCGGTTTACTGAATAAAGCCTGGGACGGGGAGACCTATGAATACCACCGCCCGGGCGGCGAAGAGTACGATATCAATGCCTGTCTGACCCTGGCATTAATGGTTCAGCCTCCGGTCTTTGAAAATTACTGCCGCAACCATGGTGAACTCAGCAAGGGGAGTGGTTTTCTGTCACGGTTTCTTTACATCAATACCATCAGCACACTGGGTCGTCGCCGCACCAATACAGGTCACGCTCAGTCTGATGAAGCATTAAATGTATTCCACCAGAAAATTAACCAGTTACTTGATAAGCAGAAGGTGCGTTTTTATAGTAACGACTCGCAGAAACAAACGCTCAGGTTATCTGATGATGCGACCGCTTACTGGGCAGAAAAACAGTCAGAGCTCAGCCGTAAAGCAGCCCCCGGACAACAGATGGAACATATCAGTGAAATTGCAGCCAAAGCGGGGGCGAATGCCCTCAGGGTTGCGGCCATCCTGACATATATGTATTCATCTGAGAGTTTATGTATTTCGCGGTGGGTAATCCAGGCCGCCTTCAACATTGTGGAATGGCATCTTGAAGAAGCGGAAAGGCTTTTTTTCCCTTCTTCTGAACGGAATGCATTTATGGAAGACGTTTACGAGATGTTCAGGTGGCTTAAGGAGAAATTTCTCGATGATAAGGGATATCCATTCAGGAAAAATGAGGTAAACCGGAACGGCCCGAATCGGTTGCGTGACGCCAGTAAATCACAATCTGTTCTGGAGCAGTTAATCGCACTGGGTCTGATTTGTTTTATTCGTCCGGGCCGTCATTCTGCGGTGTATATTGCCATGCCTTCCCTGGAAGATCGCCACTCATGGTGTATTCCACCGGCATTCCTGGAGAACGGACATAATCCGATTATTGCATCGCCAGAGAATGTTACTGGCAGGTATGGTTTTGAATACTTTGACTTTAACAGGCTGGAATATTAATCGGGACACCTCACTAGGCTTTGTTGAATAAATCGAACTTTTGCTGAGTTGAAGGATCAGATCACGCAT
>ERZ652168.369-NODE-369-length-12470-cov-6.09182_pt1 | contig 12470 bp, 10 predicted proteins | sample MGYA00514763_ERZ652168 | MGnify/ENA metagenome assembly ERZ652168
GGCAGCGTCAGATGTGTATAAGAGACAGGCGCTATATTGGCCTGGGCATACCGGTGATAGTAGACGCTTTCCAGCATCCGCTGGCGCCGTGGGACTGCTTCGGCAAACTGATCTTCACCGTTGTCTCTTTAGGAAGCGGATTTAAAGGTGGCGAAGTCACCCCGCTGTTTTACGTCGGCGCGACGCTGGGCAATGCGCTGGCGCCGCTGCTGCATATGCCGCCAGGTTTTCTGGCCGGGATAGGTTTTGTCGCCGTCTTTGCCGGCGCGGCGAATACCCCCATCGCCTCGACGCTGATGGCGATTGAGCTATTTGGCGCGGAAATCGGTGTTTACGCGGCGCTGGCCTGCGTGGTGGCATGGCTGGTCTCGGGCTATACCGGTATTTATCGTTCCCAGCGCATAGCCTGCCTGAAACAAAGCTATGTCCCGACCGGCATCAGACTGGCTGAGCTCCCGGCGTGGTACCAATCGCAAACACGCCGTCAAAAAACCGACAACGAAACCCCCACCTCCTGACGAACGCGCCCGGAAACCGGAGGGTTCAGGCTCGCCGGTTTCTTCATGATATCTACCACATGCCGGAAAGTTGCGGCAATTGTGAGGATTTAATGGAGATTAGCGTCGCTTTATTGAAACGATAATGATTATCATTGATATTCTCGATCTCAATTTTTCATGATTTGATATGGATATTTATAATGAGAACGCAGAAAAATCACATAGCAACGCCCCTGGCCCTGGCCATTGCAGGCTTACTCAGCCCAGGGGTCTTCGCCGAAGAGGTGGAACAGGATACGGAGACCATGGTGGTTCATGGCACCGCCGAAGAGGCGCTGAAGCAGCAGCCGGGCGTCTCGATCATCACTGCGGAAGATATTGCTAAAGATCCCCCGGTTAACGATCTCTCAGAAATCATCCGTAAAATGCCCGGTGTCAACCTGACCGGCAACAGCGCCAGCGGCAGCCGCGGCAACAACCGTCAGATCGACATTCGCGGAATGGGACCGGAAAACACGCTGATTCTTATCGACGGCGTGCCCGTCACCTCCCGCAATTCAGTGCGCTATAGCTGGCGCGGCGAGCGCGATACCCGCGGCGACAGCAACTGGGTACCGCCGGAAATGGTGGAACGCATTGAAGTTCTGCGCGGCCCTGCCGCAGCGCGCTACGGCTCAGGCGCCGCGGGCGGCGTTGTCAATATCATCACCAAACGCCCCACCAACGACTGGCACGGCTCGCTTTCGCTGTATACCAATCAGCCGGAAAATAATAAAGAAGGCGCCACCAACCGGGCTAACTTCAGCCTCAACGGACCGCTGGCGGGAGATGCCCTGACCATGCGTTTGTACGGCAACATCAACAAAACGGAGCCCGATGCCTGGGATATTAACCGCGCGCAAAATGGCTCTTACGCGGCGGGCCGCGAAGGGGTACGCAACAAAGATATTAACGCCCTGCTGTCGTGGAAAGTTACGCCGCAGCAGATCCTGGATTTTAGCTACGCCTATAGCCGCCAGGGCAATATTTATGCCGGCGATACGCAGTACAGCAACAGCAATATGAGCCCAAATGGCCTGGTGGATACGCTGTACGGTCAGGAAACCAACCGGCTATATCGGCAGACCTGGGGCCTGACCTACAACGGGATCTGGGACTGGGGCCAGTCGAAGGCGGGCGTCTACTACGAAAAAACCAACAATACCCGCCTGCAGGAGGGCACCACCGGCCGCGTTGAAGGGATGATCAATAGCGATGTCTATGACACCAGCCGCCTGGAGTCGTGGCGCTCAACCGCAGAGGTGAATCTCCCCTTCAACTGGCTCGCTGAACAGACCCTGACTTTGGGCATGGAATGGAATCGCGATGAGCTAAACGATCCGGCATCCATGCAGGCCACCACCACCACGGATGCTCTCCCCGGGATTTCGGGCGATCCTTCACAACGCAGCCCTAAAAACAGCGCCACCCTGACCGGTATCTATCTGGAAGACAATATTGAAGCGATGCCGGGCACCAATATTATCCCGGGTCTACGCTTCGACTATCATAACGACTTCGGCAGCAACTGGAGCCCGAGCCTGAACCTGGCGCAGGATCTGGGGGATATGTTTAAGGTCAAAGCGGGCATCGCCCGGGTATTTAAAGCGCCGAACCTGTATCAGTCGAGCGAAGGCTATCTGCTTTCTACGCGGGGTAACGGCTGCCCGATAAGTATTGCCGATGGCAACTGCTATCTGTTGGGTAACCCGGACCTCGATCCGGAAATCAGCATCAACAAGGAGATCGGCCTTGAGTTTAACCTGAACGGTTACAACGCCGGCGTCACCTGGTTCCGCAACGACTACAAAAACAAGATCGTCTCCGGCACCGAGATTCTGGGTAATACCGCGACCGGAGCGAATATCCTGCAGTGGGAGAACGGCGGGAAAGCGGTCGTCGAAGGCCTTGAAGGCACGCTGCTGGTTCCGGTCATTGCCGATACGCTCAGCTGGCGCACCAACGCCACTTATATGATCAAATCGGAAAACAAAGATACCGGAAACCCGCTGTCCGTTATTCCGAAATACACCATCAATACCCTGCTCGACTGGCAGGTGACCAGCAAGTTTTCGGCGAACGTCAACTGGACTTTGTACGGTCGGCAGAAACCGCGGGAATATGCGGAAATTCGTACTGAAAACGGCGTACTGGCCACCAATGAAGTGGGCTCCTATTCCGTGGTTGGTATCGGCGGCAACTATCAGCTAATGAAAGACCTGCGCCTGAACGCCGGGATCAGTAACCTGTTCGATAAGCAAATTTATCGTGAAAACGAAGGGGCTTCGACCTATAACGAACCGGGTCGCGCCTATTACGCTGGCGTCACGATCTCCTTCTAACCCCTCACGCCCGCTATCGCGGGCGTATTCCCTATTCTCTCAGCGTCATTTTCATAGTAGCATCCGCCTGATCATCTTTGACTAGTACAGAGTATAGAATGACAACAACAGATCTTACGCCGAAGGGCGAATTGGTATTACGCACCCTGGCGATGCCGGCGGACACCAACGCTAACGGCGATATTTTCGGCGGCTGGCTGATGTCGCAGATGGATATTGGCGGGGCGATTATGGCCAAAGAGATTGCCCACGGTCGCGTTGTGACCGTGCGCGTCGACGGCATGACTTTTTTACGCCCGGTCGCGGTCGGCGACGTGGTGTGCTGCTACGCCAGCTGCGTGAAGCGCGGCAATACGTCGATAACCATCAATATGGAAGTGTGGGTCAAGAAGGTGTCGTCTGAACCCATCGGCCAGCGCTACAAAGCAACCGAAGCGCTGTTTATCTACGTTGCGGTAGATAATGAGGGTAAACCGCGCGCCCTTCCCACCCAGTGATTCTGCCGGCCCGGCGCTTCCGGGCCGGTCTTTTACAGAAAGCCGAGTAAAGAGAAGAAGAAGTAGCCCAGCACAATAATAATTACCGGCAGGACGTATAGCGGAAAATACTGCACCAGGATGGTATGGCGCGGCACCACAACGCGTTCAGAGATTTGTTCGCGCGTCAGCCCTTCGGCCCCTTTCGCCTGCTCCAGAATCAGCTGATCCTCAACGCCCTCGCGCAGAAACTTCGCCTGGCGCCCCATCCGCGCTCCGGAGGCCTGTAGCGCCATGCCGACGAACACCAGAATATAGATAACCCAGAAGCCGATATTCATACCGTGCTTAAAGTCCGGCAGCGGCGAGTTGTACCAGAAGAAATTCAGGAACGGCGTATTGAAACGCATCATCTCAATCATCACATGAGCAAAGTCCATCATCACCGCGTCAATGCCCGGTTTTTTCTCACTGTGCTCGTACATAAACTTCAGCACGGAGATCAGCGTCGAGATAACCGCCGGGATAAATACCACCCACCCCAAAATACGTTTAAGTACTGCAACGCGTCCAGCTTGTTGATACGTCATGGGTTCCCCTTGTTAAGACGCCTGTCTACCCTAAGTCTACCTTCGTCGGCGAATTTCGCCCAATAATGCGCGGTATGATATACCATGAGTGCCGATTCGTTATCTACTTACGCTACAGGAGAGGGACTTATGTCAGCCAGGCGCCAGATTCACGCCGCGATTTTTGATATGGATGGTTTACTGATTGATTCTGAGCCGCTGTGGGATAAAGCGGAGCTGGAGGTGATGGCAAGCCTCGGGGTGGATATCAGCCGCCGCCATGAAATGCCCGATATCCTGGGGCTGCGCATCGATTTAGTCGTCGATCTGTGGTTTGCCCAGCAGCCGTGGAAAGGCCCGGATCGTGCCGAAGTCACCGCGCGGATCATCAACCGCGCCATCCAGCTGGTGGAAGAAGCGCGTCCGCTCCTCCCCGGTGCGCGGGAAGCGGTGGCGATGTGCAAAGCCCAGGGGTTGAAAATCGGCCTGGCGTCGGCTTCGCCGCAGCGGATGCTGGAAAAAGTCCTCACCATGTTTGAACTGCGCGATCAATTTGACGCCCTCGCTTCCGCCGAAGGGCTGCCGTTCAGCAAACCGCACCCGCAGGTCTATCTGGACTGCGCCGCCAGACTCGGCGTCAGCCCGATGCACTGCGTGGCGCTGGAAGACTCGGTTAACGGCATGATTGCCAGCAAAGCGGCCCGAATGCGATCTATCGTCGTACCGGAAGCGGAAAACAGCCGCGATCCGCGCTTCGTGCTGGCGGACGTGAAGCTTGCCACCCTTGAATCCCTCACCCTGAGCGACCTGCTCGGTTAATCCTGCCGCTGATGATGAGATAGCGGCACCGTCTCATCATCACAAAATTAAAACAGCGTTTCATTTTTATTTGTTTTTTCTTCTCCCGCCCTCTATGCTTGTCTCAACGGCGTTATTTAACGCGTGAAATCAGCATACAGAGGTGCATATGGTACTGAACGCCTTTGACCTTACGGGCAAGGTCGCTATCGTGACGGGTTGTGATACCGGGCTGGGCCAGGGAATGACGCTGGGCCTTGCGCAGGCCGGGTGCGATATCGTCGGCGTGAATCGCCGGATCCCCCATGAAACCGCAGAGAAGGTTCAGGCGCTGGGCCGACGCTTTACCGCTATTCAGGCCGATCTGAGCCGGCAGGATGAGATTGAAACCATTGTCGATCGGGCCGTGGCCGCCATGGGCCGGGTAGATATTCTGGTCAACAATGCGGGAACCATCCGCCGCGCCGATGCGCTCTCCTTTAGCGAAAAAGACTGGGACGAGGTGATTAACCTGAATCTGAAGTCGGTGTTCTTTCTTTCACAGGCGGTCGCCAGACAGTTTATTCAGCAGGGTGACGGCGGGAAAATCGTTAACATTGCCTCAATGCTCTCCTTTCAGGGGGGGATTCGGGTACCCTCCTACACCGCGTCAAAAAGCGGCGTACTGGGCATTACCCGCCTGATGGCCAACGAATGGGCGGGGCATCGCATCAACGTTAACGCCATTGCCCCGGGATACATGGCCACCAACAATACCCAGCAGCTGCGTGAAGACGCCGAGCGCAGCAAAGCGATTCTCGACCGTATTCCGGCCGGGCGCTGGGGCGTGCCGGATGACCTTCAGGGGCCGGTCGTTTTTCTCGCCTCCCGGGCGGCGGATTACATTAGCGGCTTTACGCTGGCGGTAGATGGCGGCTGGCTGGCACGCTGATGTTTTTGTGACAAAGAGTTACACCGTCACCTCTTCCGCACACTGTATAAAAACCCTATACTGTATGAATTGACAGTTTAGGGTTTTTATCATGACGGCGGAAGGCCACCTCCTCTTCTCTATCGCCTGTGCGGTATTTGCGAAAAACGCGGAATTGACCCCCGTGCTGGCTCAGGGCGACTGGTGGCACATCGTTCCTTCCGCCATCCTGACCTGTCTGCTGCCGGATATCGATCACCCTAAGTCGTTTCTCGGTCAGCGATTAAGCTGGATATCAAAACCGATAGCGCGCGCCTTTGGCCATCGCGGCTTCACCCATAGCCTGCTGGTGGTCTTTGGCGCGGTCGCGATTTTCTCATTGAAAGTACCGGAAAGCTGGATAGTGCCGGCAGATGCGGTTCAGGGCCTGGTTCTTGGCTACCTCAGCCATATTCTCGCCGACATGCTCACCCCGGCAGGCGTTCCGCTGCTCTGGCCCTGCCGCTGGCGTTTTCGCCTGCCCCTGCTTGCACCGCGCAAGGGTAACCAGCTGGAGCGCGCGCTGTGTATGGCGCTGTTTATCTATGCCGTATGGATGCCGCAAAACGTTGCCGAAAACAGCGCCATTCGCTGGTCATCGGACATGATTAATTCTTTGCAAACCACCTTTAATCGCTTAATTAGCCACCAGGGTGGACGATAAACCAGCGAATTATTCAATTGGTTATAATCAATTCCATTTGAATATAAGTAACGAATAACGCCTTCTGCTACCCTTGCCGTCATAAGAGCTGGTTATTGACCAGCCCGGTAATAAAAGATATCAGGAGAACGGGGATGAACTTTCCATTAATAGCGAACGTAGTCGTGTTCGCGGTTTTACTGTTGGCGCTGGCCCAAACCCGCCATAAACAGTGGAGCCTCGCTAAAAAAGTGCTGGTCGGTCTGGCGATCGGCGTTGTCTTCGGCCTGGCGCTACAGCTTATCTATGGTTCCGACAGCCCGGTGCTGAAGGATTCTATCCAGTGGTTCAATATCGTCGGTAACGGCTATGTTCAACTGCTGCAAATGATCGTCATGCCGCTGGTTTTCGCCTCCATTCTGAGCGCGGTCGCCCGTCTGCATAATGCCTCGCAGCTGGGTAAAATCAGCTTCCTCAGTATTGGAACCCTGCTGTTCACCACGCTGATTGCGGCGCTGGTCGGGGTGCTGGTCACTAATATGTTTGGCCTGACCGCCGAAGGGCTGGTTCAGGGCAGCGCGGAGACCGCCCGCCTCAACGCCATTCAGAGCAATTACGCCGGTAAAGTCGCGGACCTGAGCGTCCCGCAGCTGATCCTCTCTTTCGTACCGAAAAACCCGTTTGCCGATCTGACCGGCGCGAACCCAACGTCGATTATCAGCGTGGTTATCTTCGCCGCGTTCCTCGGCGTCGCGGCGCTGAAATTGCTGAAAGATGACGTCGCCAAAGGCCAGCGCGTACTCACCGCCATCGACACGCTGCAGAGTTGGGTAATGAAGCTGGTGCGCCTGGTGATGCAGTTAACGCCGTACGGCGTGCTGGCGCTGATGACCAAGGTGGTCGCGGGCTCTAACCTGCAGGACATCATCAAGCTCGGCAGCTTCGTTATCGCCTCCTATATTGGTCTGGGCATCATGTTCGTGGTGCACGGTCTGCTGCTGGCGGTCAACGGCGTGAGTCCTCTGAAGTACTTCCGTAAAGTCTGGCCGGTATTGACCTTCGCCTTTACCAGCCGCTCCAGCGCGGCGTCTATTCCGCTGAACGTGGAAGCGCAAACGCGTCGCCTGGGCGTGCCGGAGTCTATCGCCAGCTTCTCCGCATCGTTCGGCGCCACGATCGGGCAGAACGGCTGCGCGGGCCTCTATCCGGCGATGCTCGCCGTGATGGTCGCCCCTACCGTCGGTATTAACCCGCTCGATCCGCTGTGGATTGCGACGCTGGTGGGCATCGTGACCGTCAGTTCCGCCGGGGTCGCGGGCGTGGGCGGCGGCGCGACCTTTGCCGCCCTGATCGTTCTGCCGGCGATGGGCCTGCCGGTCACGCTGGTGGCGCTGCTGATCTCGGTTGAGCCGCTGATTGATATGGGCCGTACCGCGCTGAACGTAAGCGGTTCCATGACCGCCGGTACCCTGACCAGCCAGTGGCTGCGCCAAACCGATAAAGCTATTCTCGACAGCGAAGAGGACGCGGAGCTGGCGCACCGCTAATCTTTGTATTTCCTATGCATATCCCTTAAACGCGCGGCCTGAGCTGCGCGTTTTTTTATCTCCAAAGGATCTACGCAAGTCGACGGATAACCCGGCAATCCCAGGGCCCCAGCGTGAGCTCGTTGATGGTGGTCAATGATAAAGCATCGCTATAGCCTGAAGGAAGCGTGACGAATTGCGCACAGGCCGTATAGTTTTGGATAAAGACAAAGGTGTGCGCTCCATCAGTGCGCGCAGTGGCAACAACGCCTGTCGGGAATCGTTCTTCAATGGCTCGCGTTAAGGCCAGTTCGTTAATGAGCGCGGTGAAAAAATCACGCTGAAAAGCCAGATCGTTGCGCGATGCGATATACCAGGCCTTACCTTGGCCGAAATGATTTATGGTCGCTGCCGGTCGGCCTGCGTAAAAATCATCGTCGTAAACTGCCAGTGATTGCGCCGTTTCGGTATGGATTAACTCGCAGAGATGGTGAGCCTTGTAAGGCCCCTTAAGCCCGGCGTTATTGCCAGGGACTCCTGATAATTGACAATATTCCCCATCATTGAGCGCATCTATCTCCTCAGCCCAGATACCGAGAAGTTTACGCAACGGGCCTGGAAAGCCTCCCAAATGGCACAGGTCGCTTTCGTTGACGATCCCTGACCAGTATGTTGTAACTAAATAGCCGCCATCAGCCACGTACTCTTCAGCTCGTTCTGCAAAACCGTCCCGAACCATATAAAGCATCGGTGCAATCACCAGTTGGTATTGATTTAAATCGCCATCGGCATCAATAACATCAACCGCAACGCCCTGCTCCCAGAATGGACGATAATGTTCATTAACTGTTCTCTCGTACTCCATACCAAGATTGCGTGGTCCCTGGGCATCGTTCAGCGCCCAGCGATTTTGCTGATCGAAAATAATCGCGACTCTGGCATCCGTCAGGCATCCCGCAACGCCCGACAACCGGCTTAATATTTCACCCAGCTCGCAGACCTCTTGCCCAACGCGTGTCTCAAGATGCCCTACATGGTCAACCACAGCGCCGTGAAATTTCTCCATAGAACCCCGGCTTTTACGCCACTGGAAGTACTGAATAGAGTCGGCGCCATGCGCCACCGCCTGTAGGGAAGAAAGGATATGCATCCGCGGCTTTTTCAACTTACTGATTGGCTGCCAGTTTGTCGCCCCAGGAGTTGATTCCATTAAAACAAAGGGCTGCCCCCCTTTCAGGCTACGCATCATGTCGTGATACATCGCTGTATGGCAGGCAAGAGTGATTTCATCTTTATCACCGTGCCATAGTGGGTAGCTATCCCATGAGATAAAATCCAGCGGCTCCACCAGTTGCCAGTAGTCGTAATCGTTAAAATACTCCATGAAATTGGTGGTAACCGGGAGCTGCGGATTTGCCGCTTTCAACGGTTTAATTTCCTGACGACAAAAATCAGTGGCCTGTGCAGTATTAAACCGATGCCAGTCAAGGTTCAGCCCGTGAATGGAAGTTTCTCCCTGCGGGGCCGGTGATTCGATTTGCGACCAGTCGCTATAGGTATGACTCCAGAAACTGCTCCACCAGGCATGATTAAGCGCATCCAGCGTTTTGTAACGTTCTTTAAGCCACTCACGAAATTGCTGCTGGCACAAGCCACAATGGCACTCACCGCCATATTCATTAGAGATATGCCAGCCCAGGATCGCGGGATGATGAGAGTAACGCTCAGCCAGCAGGGTATTTATTTTTAACGTTTTCTTACGATAGACTGGCGAAGAGAGACAGTGATTATGCCGCCCTCCGTGTAGTGCCGGAACCCGGTCCCGGCTCACCCGCATAACCTGCGGATAACGTTGAGACATCCACGCAGGACGCGCGCCGCTCGGGGTAGCCAGAAAAACAGAGATCCCGGCAATGGCCAGTTTATCGAGAATGACATCCAGCCATTTGAATTCATAGACTCCCTCGGCAGGCTCCAGTTTTGCCCAGCTAAAGATGCCGACTGACATGATATTGCATTTTGCTTGCTGCATCATCGCAATATCTTTATCAACAATATCGGGATAATTCTGCCACTGTTCAGGATTATAATCCGCACCGTGTAATATAGTGTCGACATACTGATCAAATAGACATTTCTTTTTCATTCCCCCTCCGAAAATTCTCATTTTGAAACTCTGTCTAATTATTTACGCTACGTTAACCTGGCTCATCGCGGGTTCTGCCGAAGAATCTCCGCCAGAGCGCAATAAAAATATTGATGTAAACGTTGTGGCGAACACGACGCTGCCCATAATTAAGTAGGTTGGCGCAAAGCCAATGCTGTCATAACCAAAGCCTGCCAATGGGGATATCAGCGTGCCAATAACCGAGCTGGTACAGGCAAACCCAACCAGATATAGCGTTGATGACAGCCGTTTATCGAAATTAAGCGTGATATATTTGAACATGGAAACCAGCAGTACCGGCAGCTCTGCAGCATGGATAAGTTTGGTAATAAAAATGAGCACAGGTCCTTCGACAAGGCCAGATCCAATCATCCTGACAGCCATGACCATCCCGGCGAAAATCAAACCATTTTTTGCCCCAATACGGTTAATTAGCCACGGAGCACAAAATAACCCTGCGGCCTCAAGAAAAACCTGAATAGAGTTCAGATAGCCAAACATGGCAGTTCCCTCTTCTTTGGTCGGGAACTGAGCCACAAAATAAACGGGGAATTGTTGGTCGTAAACGTTATAAACGCACGAACCGATAACAAAAAAAATCAAAGCCCAAAAACGAGGTAGCGTCAGCAGGCTCAATGCATCCTGTAGCGATACTCTGCTGCTCTGCGCCGCGTTATCCTGGCCGCCTCCCGGCGCAACAGATGGCGCCGCACGCTCACCAACGCGCAGCGTCGTTAAGACCACAAAAAACAGTATTCCGCCAACTGAAGCCACGAGGAAATTAAATCGCGGATCCAGATTAAACAGCATACCGGCAAAGAAATTCGCTACCGCCCAGCCGAGTGAACCACCAAACCGCGCTCGACCGAATTCAAAATTGTCATGCCGACCAACGCGTTCAGTAAATGATTCAAGAACACCAATTCCGCCATTAAAGGTGAGTCCAATATACAGGCCACCGAATATACTGCCGAGTATCAGGTTAACCTTAAGTAAATAGCCGAAAGTAATAAATGCCGGCCCGGAGAGCGCCAGCATAATCGATATATACCAAAGAAGATTTTTCCTTAACCCTAGCTTATCCTGAATAAAGCCATAACATACCTGTGCACACAAAGCAGATACTGATAACGCCGAAAAAATAATACCTGTCTGCGTTGCCTGCAGGCCAATGGTTTGGTTCAACCATACTGACAGTAGCGACTGCGATGATGACCAGGCAAAAAAGAAGAAAAACATTAGTAAACATAAAATCAGCTGATTTCGTTTCATTTAACATCGCCCCAAGTTTAAAACCGGCAAGTGTTAGCGATTACACTAAATTTAGAGAAACGTGATAAACCGGAGGCAAGACAGGCATCAAAGCACAATAAGACTGATACTTACAGCCAGCTGATTTACAGTTTATTTCCCGCATCAAGTGGAAGCGCTTTCATAACGAAGTTATTTTTTCCACTTACAGACGTGCAATCCATTATGTTTTTTTGCTACGACTTTATGTTTTTTAGCTAATGTGATCGTCATGTTGGGTAGATCAGGTGAGCGGTAACGTTTTGTCTATGTGATCACATTTTTTGTCCGGATGCTGACAAAATAAAGTTGGGTTCCAACAGAGCGCGTGAAGGGCCGAATACTATTACGTATACGGCCAATCGGGTCTCTCCTGTCTGACTGGGGGAAACTCTCTAAGCGATGGTTGCTGGCGCCTTTCAGGCATCGATTTCACCTTCCTGCCTCATTTGCGTCGCCCAGCGCTGCGCCGCTTCCGGCACGTTAAACGGCGGGGAGCGACGAAAATGTTCGTCTATCAGCACAAAAGCAACGTATTTACCCCGCAAAACCCAGACGTCGCGAAAACCATCCATTTTGACGGCGTGTTCCGGCGGCGCAGGCTCGACTCGCGGCACGTAGCTAATGACCTGACGATTTTGTTGGCGAAGTGGTTTCATCACAAATAGATTCACTAAACACAGCGGGAAACAGAAACCCCTATCATAGCCGAAAAAGCCCCCTTTCGTCGCCCCCAGCTTGCGGCCCTTTAGTAGTAAAACTCTTATAAAAATATATTCTTGAAATGATGTTCTACAATTAGAAGGGTTTTGGTTTAGCAACGACCATTTTCAGCAATGAAAGCAGGAGCGAGCAATGTCTGATAAACACCATAACCCGCAACCCCATCAATCACCGGTTCACGACGACCGGGAAGCAAAACCAGGTCTGGATGCCTTAGCCCCCGAAGATCAGAACTGGCGGCCCACGCCGCATCCCACCGCCCCAGGTGAAGAGCCGACCGCCCCGGGCAGTATGAAAGCCCCGGATACGCACAGCGAAAAGCTCGATGCCCTTGAAAAACAGCGTAAAGGCGGCGAGGATTTTGCGCTCACCACCAATCAGGGCGTACGCATCGCAGACGACCAGAACTCGCTGCGCGCTGGCAAACGCGGCCCCACGCTGCTGGAAG
>ERZ652168.374-NODE-374-length-12384-cov-7.48422_pt1 | contig 12384 bp, 15 predicted proteins | sample MGYA00514763_ERZ652168 | MGnify/ENA metagenome assembly ERZ652168
AAAATATTTAACATATATTTAGATTATTCAAAATCTTATATTCTACTTTATCAATTGAACTGGCTGTAAAAGAGTAATCATTTAAAGTTGGTGCGCAATGCTCTCCCCGCCACGCCTGCCCGCTTAAGGGGGCGCTTTTAATGCAGGTGCATGACCGGCCTCAGGGCGCGCCAGTGCTGGCGCTGGCGGGGGTTCCAGTATCGGTAACACGCATGCAAAACCATGCACCTTATGCATGCATGGCTTTTTTAGGGGAAAAAGGCGGGATTTTCGTGAATTTTTGAAAGGACTACTGCGCGGCCAGCTCTGCGCGTCGGCGGGTGTAATTCAGGTTCTGTGCGGGTGTGAATTTTTCACGATTATCATCGCGCGAGGCCGCGTCAGGCCTGAATCCGATGGCCGTCAAAATGTCATTATCCTGCGCCGAATAATTAATTTTTTCACCGGCGGCCAGCCAGACCTGCAGCGCCTCACGCAGATAGTCGAGTGAATGCTGCATGGCGCAGCGCTGAATGGCGGAATGCTGCCCGGAATAATTCATCAGCTCCGGGGCAAGGGCGGCGGCCAGCTCCGCGCCATGCGCCTGCATAAAATCATTCAGGCGGTTACGGATGCTGATTCGCTGCACCTCCTCATGCGAGCGAATATAACGCCCGGCAGCCTGATTTATTTCCCACTTTTTCACGTCGATAATTTCGCGCAGGGTTTGCAGGCTCCGGCCGCTGTGGCCGTTACCGGCAAGCTGTTCGCGGTATGCCTGTTCGGCCTGCTTCAGTTCATCCCGGCGTTGCAGCCAGGCGGATTTATTTGCCTGACAGGCCTCAAAGGCTTTCTGTAGCGTCAGTGTGGTCACGTATGTCTCTCCTGATGTCTGGCCGTGCTCACGCACCGGCACGGTTAACGGTGGCCGCCGGTGCGGGTACAGGGATAACCGGCTCAGTAACCGGTGAACGGATAATCCCGTCAACGGATTCAAGCGTACGGAAGGTCGCCGAGCACTCGACGTTCACGCACTGGTGATAGCGTTGTTTGACGTTCTCAGACAGATAGCGACTGGTTCGGGCGTGCGCACTGGTTTTGCAGAACGGGCAGTGAAACATGCTTATACCTCCGCTTTTGTCTCGCCATTATCAGCCAGTTTTCTGGCGAGCATCATTCTCTTCGCCGGGCTGCGTAACAGCTCCATATCCACACCGTTAATCTGCGGCCGGTGCATGCCCGTCACGGACAATACCGGCTCCTGCTTCATATCGAAGTGATACAGGCTGCCCTGACGGCTCAGCGCATCGCGCAGCTCGGCGACGGCAACGGACTGGGGGGCACTGTCACCCTGCATTTCGAGGGCGCGAATGCGCAGCAGGAAAGCACGAATGAGCGCGACGGGGAGCATGTTGACCGCCTGAGCCCATTCCGCACCGGCATAAGTGGTAAAGGCATCATCATGCGCTGACAGGTATTTACTGGCGGTCGAGCAGGCATTCAGCATGGCGCGTGTCCGGTCAGTTTCCAGCTCCGCAATCAGGCCGGTGAACTCGTCGGCCAGCTCACGACTGGCGATACGCTTGCTGTGCTCAGCTTTCATTTCAGGGGTGAGATTGCCGCGCAGGGTGCGGAAGCGACTGCGCCAGTCCTGCTCCGCCTCTGCACTCTCACTGAGGGCGGTCTGCCGCTCCTGCTTACAGCGTTCAATGGACGTATCAATCTCTTTCAGTTCCTGCATGCTGGCCGCGTGCGTGTCTCTGGCCGCAGTGAATGCGCTCAGCTTGTCTGTGATGCGCTGGCAGCTCTCTGCTGACTGTTGAGCGGCTGCATTCTGCAGGACGGTAATGACTGTTTCGGGTTTCATGTTCAGGCTCTCCGTGTGTTCAACCTGAAATGATTCTGCCCTTCATCACACAACATCTCGATTCATTACAGTTGTGGCAGTTCTGGCACAAACAGTACTCAAAACCCGGCTTGCCAGAGAAAGGTCTCAGCAAAACCTCTGCTTACCGTTTGTTTTTTACTGATAACTGTTCACCACTGTTCACCATAAATAAAAGTATAAATAATACAGTAAGTTAAAGGGTGAACAGTTGCAGGTCTGACTGTTCACCGTCTGTTCACCACTGTTCACCTGCCGTTCTGGCTTATCTCAGGGCTTATATATTTTATTCCGGTCAATACAGGAGAGTTTAATCAGTAAAAGTAATCATGGTTTTTCCATCAATTGCCACTGATTGCCAGCAGTTGCCACGGGTTTGCCACATTCGATAAATCAACGGTCTGGATGCAAAATCGTCCGTAAAAGACTTGTTGCCCTGAGGGTAAATATTCACAAAATAGAGAGCTACCCGAAGCCGGACGGACACGACCGGCACAGTATGGACTTTATGAGGTAGCCCGATGCACACCGCTTTTTCTTCCCCGTCTTCTGCCCCTGCCGCCCCGATGATGCCGGTCTCTGATGCTGTTCAGGAACGCTTTATCCGCCTGCCCGAAGTGATGCATCTTTGCGGTCTGTCCCGGTCGACCATTTACGACCTCATCAGCCGCGAGGCTTTCCCGAAACAAATCAGCCTGGGCGGAAAAAACGTGGCGTGGGCGCAGTCTGAAATCACCGCATGGATGGCAGATCGTATTGCCGAACGCAACCGGGGCTGTGACGCATGATGATGACCGTTCAGCAAACAGCCCCTTTTTCTGGCTTGCTTCCTGTCGCCGTTTCCAGGTATAGTTTTCCCGCTGTCGCAAAATCGGCAGCCGGGATTAGCAGCCCGTGTAACTCAATGGCGACACAGCACGCGCCATGCGTGTTTTTTTGTGTCATCGCTCAGGCACACCCATTTTTCGGGCTGTGGTGCTTACACCGTGGCCCCTGTCAGATAATGGTGGTCCGGGCGGGGCAGCCTTCGGGCTGGCCGGTGTCCATTGAGGCCGGTACTGCTAACCCCGTCCGGGCTACCACCCATGAGATTAGCAGCTCCGGTGGTGGCGTTAACCGCTACTCAATGGAGGTTGCCATTATGGCTACGACCCTCACCCCGTCACATCCGCAGTTTGTCTTTGTGTTTGCCGCCGTTCGTCGCGCAGACCGTAAACCCCGTATCTGTATGCTCCGCACCGTTGCCGGTGATGAACACGCCGCACGCCTGTCCCTCGTTCGCGATTACGTTCTGTCGTTCGCTGGCCGCCTGCCGGTTGCGGAGGTGCGACCATGAAACAGACCCTTATCACCCCTCATGATATCGAGTGCCTTGAGCATATGCGTAATCTCGGCCAGCTCGTTGACGAGCTGATGAAGGTGCAGGACTCAACCTCCGTTTGTCGCGACCCGGCGCAGCAGTTGCAGCTCACCTCCGTGATTTACCTCATGACCGCCCAGCTCGACGGCGTGGTCGAGCGCTGCAAAAAGCGCTGGCTGACCGGGGAGGACAACGTATGAAAAAGCCTCTTTCACCCGTATTACGCGCCGCGCTCTATCGCCGCGCCGTGGCCTGTGCATGGCTGACAGTATGCGAGCGTCAGCACCGCTACGAACACCTCACCCTTGATGCGCTGGAAAGCGCCATCGCCGACGAGCTGGAGGGCTTCTATCTGCGCCAGCACGGTGAGGAAAAAGGCCGCCAGATTGCCTGTGCACTGCTGGAAGATTTAATGGAAGCCGGACCGCTCAAGGCCACCCCGTCGCTGTCCTTTCTGGGACTCGCCGTGATGGATGAACTCTGTGCCCGTCATATCACATCGCCTGTTATGCACTGAGGGAGAAAATAACTATGAAAATGAACGTAACGGAAACCGTAAAACAGGCGTGCGGCCACTGGCCGCGCATTCTCCCGGCGCTGGGTGTGAAGGTCATTAAAAACCGCCATCAGGCCTGCCCGGTGTGCGGCGGCTCTGACCGCTTCCGCTTTGACGATAAAGAGGGACGCGGGACGTGGTTCTGTAACCAGTGCGGTGCGGGTGACGGGCTTAAGCTGGTTGAAAAGGTTTTCGGTGTAAAATCGTCAGAGGCAGCCCAAAAGGTGAATGCCGTGACCGGCAACCTGCCGCCGGTTGCCCCGGAAGTGATTGCGGCCGCAGAGGCTGACATCGATGCTGACCGTAAAGCGGCGGCCGCGCTGGCCGTCAGACTGATGGAGAAAACCCGCACGGCCAGTGGCAACGCCTATCTGACCCGCAAGGGCTTCCCCGACCGGGATTGTCCGGTACTGTCGGTCATTCATAAAACCGGCGGCGTGACGTTCCGCGCCGGTGATGTGGTTGTCCCGCTGTATGACGATACCGGCGCACTGGTTAACCTCCAGTTTATCAATGCTGAAGGTCTCAAACGCACCCTGAAAGGCGGTCAGGTCAAAGGGGCATGTCATGTCATCGAAGGGAAAAAACAGGCCGTAAAACGCCTGTGGATTGCGGAGGGCTATGCAACCGCGCTCACCGTGCATCACCTGACCGGCGAAACCGTCATGGTGGCACTGTCGTCCGTGAACCTCCTTTCTCTGGCGAGCCTTGCCCGTCAGAAACACCCGGCCTGTCAGATTGTGCTCGCCGCCGACCGCGACCTTAACGGCGACGGCCAGAACAAAGCCGCAGCGGCCGCAGAAGCCTGTGAGGGCATTGTCGCCCTGCCGCCGGTGTTTGGTGACTGGAATGATGCGTTTATGCAGAATGGCGGGGAGGCCACCCGAAAAGCGATTTATGATGCCATCCGGCCACCGGTACAAAGTCCGTTCGACACCATGAGCGAGGCGGAATTTACCGCCATGAGCGCCAGCGACAAGGCTCTGCGGGTGCATGAGCATTACGGCGAAGCGCTGGCGGTGGATGCGAACGGCCAGCTCCTGTCCCGTTATGAAGCAGGGATATGGAAAGTCGTTCAGCCGTCCAGTTTCGAACGCGACGTAGCCGGGCTTTTCCAGCGCCTGCGCGCCCCGTTCTCGTCCGGGAGAATCACCTCAGTGGTGGAGACGCTGAAGCTGATTATTCCTCAGCAGGCCGCACCGGCACGCCGTCTGATTGGTTTTCGCAACGGGGTACTCGATACCCGGAGCGGCCTGTTCAGCCCACACAGCAAATCACACTGGCTGCGCACGCTGTGCGACGTGGATTTTACTCCGCCGGTCGAGGGGGAAACGCTGGAAACCCATGCCCCGAATTTCTGGCGCTGGCTCGACCGTGCTGCCGGTAGCAGACCAGAAAAACGCGACGTGATTCTGGCCGCGCTGTTTATGGTGCTGGCGAACCGTTACGACTGGCAGCTCTTTCTCGAAGTCACCGGTCCCGGCGGGAGCGGGAAAAGTATACTGGCCGAAATCGCGACCCTGCTCGCCGGAGAGGATAACGCCACGTCGGCCGATATCGATACGCTGGAAGACCCGCGCAAGCGTGCCTCCCTGATTGGCTTCTCGCTAATCCGTCTGCCAGACCAGGAAAAATGGAGCGGTGACGGTGCAGGGCTGAAGGCCATCACCGGCGGCGATGCAGTTTCAGTTGACCCGAAATACCAGAATCCGTATTCAACGCATATTCCGGCTGTGATTCTGGCCGTGAATAACAACCCGATGCGCTTCACCGACCGCAGCGGCGGTGTGTCACGTCGCCGGGTGATTATTCACTTCCCGGAGCAGATTGCGCCGGAAGAGCGTGACCCGCAGCTCAGGGATAAAATTGCGCGCGAGCTGGCCGTCATCGTGCGCCAGCTTATGCAGAAATTCAGCGACCCGATGGCCGCGCGCGCACTGCTCCAGTCGCAGCAGAACTCCGATGAAGCGCTCAGCATCAAGCGCGATGCTGACCCGACGTTTGATTTTTGCGGCTATCTGGAAATGCTGCCGCAGACCAACGGGATGTTTATGGGTAATGCCAGCATCGTCCCACGCAATTACCGTAAATATCTTTATCACGCGTATCTGGCCTATATGGAGGCTAACGGATACAGGAACGTGCTCAGCCTGAAAATGTTCGGGCTGGGGCTGCCCATGATGCTGAAAGAGTACGGCCTGAATTATGAGAAGCGGCACACGAAGCAGGGGATACAGACCAACCTGTCACTGAAAGAGGAAAGCTACGGCGACTGGCTGCCGAAATGCGATGACCCCGCAGCGACATAACCAACTCCAGACCGGCAACAGCCGGTCTTTTTCTTTCCGGCAATTGCCATAAGGTGAACACTACACTGTTCACCCTTCACCGTATATTCACCCTGTATCACTATGAAATTATTGATAAAAAGGCAAAGGTGAACAGTGTGAACAGTAAAACCGGAAAAAACTTTTTATACCCCCTCATCACCATCGTATTGCGGTGATGGTCGCCGGAAACAGGCCAGAAACGCGCTGAGGTGAAGAGTCGACTGTTCACCCTTCACCAACTCATCACCACTTAACTTCATGATATAAAATGAGAAATAACTGAGGTGAACAGTGTGAACAGTAAAATGCAAAAAAACTTTTTTTGTGGGCATTAAGTCCCGGTTAGGATCCGGATTTCGGATCCTAACCGAATAGGGCATTAATCTTTAATTTGGTAGCAATATCAGATAGCTAAGTTTGATATGCTCAAAAAAATCGTTGGGGGCACAAAAGGGGGCATATTTCTTATGATTGTTGTAAATGTCATTGTATTTCAGTTACTTAAATTGTGATTTGAGTCCGGCCTTCGCACCAAATCCCCCAATCAGACCACTAAAATACTTTTTTGTATCTGCATTTCATCATTTGAAAACCTCCTGTTGAGGCATCTGTTCTTCTGGCCCCGATGCGGCTAGCACAGCATGCTCCCCACTTTCCACCCGCGCTTCATCCTCACACCACCTTTCAAACAGCCTGGCGAATCTGGCGCTTTGCCAGGTTTCTCCAACCTGGCTAAAGATAAAGCCAGTGACCACAATAGCGGAAATAAAGTAAAACAGTGAAAATGCGATAGCTGAATTTACAGCCCCGCTGGCCAGTAACGATTGTATTGTTGTCCACCAGGCGCAGGCAAAAATGACGATTGAAATTAGCCAGAAACCTCCACTAACGATGTGAAATTTTTTTATTTTTTCAGCATCGACAGAAAAATGATTTTCTTCACAACGATATAAGGATGGGTTTTTAAGGAAACTCATTAATCGTACATCATATGAGCCGATATTTTTATCAGCGATAAACGCGATCAGCTGATGGGCGTGCCAGACAGGAAGAGTAATCCCGATCTGCTCATATAAAAATTTCATTTGTACCGTCTGATGCGTCCTCGAGAGTTTAGTGTCGGGTATCTCAGCGTTCGCTATCTCAGCGATTTTATTCAGCACCTCTATTTTTGTTTCAATAGGTACCTTTTCGAAGCGGATTTTTCGCTTTGCTGGCGGGCTGGACATCACTTTTCCCGCCCAGTCGATGATCTTTTTAGCCACATATAAAATCGCGGGTAGCAAAACCAGCTTTGCAATATCTATCTCGTTAATAGCTCCCATCGTTATTCCTTTATAAAATGAATACGCAATGAATTTACAACACTGAATTTATTTTATGTAGCCCTCATTATTATGAGGGCTTTGATATAGCTAATTCCTGGGCTGGTTCCTGGTCTGACTTAATGCCATCCGCCCAATACGGCCCCTGCCCGGAGGCCGTTATACTTAAAGACTGAAGCCAATCTCCACCGATGCCGCACTGCGTTCCCCCTCGCCATGGTAAACCGCTTCGATGTTGTTACCATCGGGATCGAGTACAAACGCCGCGTAGTATCCCGGGTGATAAGTTCGCTCACCGGGCGCGCCGTTATCACTGCCGCCGTGTGCCAGCGCTGCCTGGTAAAAAGCATCCACCGTCTCACGATCCCTGGCCTGGAAAGCCAGGTGATGGCGCCCTGTCGGCTTACCTGCGGAACCGGGGCTATTAATGGATGAAACAACAAGCTCATCAGCCCAAAAATAATCGTCGTAGGTATTCACGACAGGGATCTCAAGGACCGCCAGCACGGCTGTATAAAACGCTTTGCTGGCCTCGAAATCATTTACCACAAGCTGGATATGGTCGATAAGCCTGCCGCGATGTAATCGGTAAGTCTCCATGATGGTTTCCTCATTCAGTCGTATTAACAGGTACTTATCCGTTATCTAAAAGGAACGTTGTACGGATTTGATGGATGAGTACAGGTCCGGAGTGGCGATATAGAGCATGGCATTAAAATCCTGTCTGTCACCGCAATCCTGACCCCTCAACCCCGTCCCCCAATCACCCCGATAAACTCTCTGACCTGCTTCTGCTTCCTGGCCGACAGCTTCTCCACCCTGCGCATCGCGGCTTCCAGCTCCGGTTCCGGCTCAACCGCCGTCAGCACAATACAGCCCTCCATCACCCGCACCTCCACCCGGGTACCGGTCGAAAACCCTGCCGCCGCCAGCCACTCGCCCTTCATGATCAGCGCCGGAACAAGACGACGATCTGGCAAACGTCTCACATAACTCACCGTCAACTGACGCTTATTTTTCGGCGACACTTCTGGATCAAACGAATCTACAATACAATCAGCATTAGTCATGGTTGCTATTCTCTCGAAATAGTAATTGTGATCAGCGGTGCGGGTGTGCGCCAACACATTCGCACCGCGCTAAATAACACCTGTAAACCTAACCAGTAATAAAAATAAAGTCCAGACTTTAATCGGACATAATAAACGTCTTTAACCGCAAATTAAGAATTAACAAAATGCATGATGCTATTAATTAGCGCCTGTGGAAAATGCCTTTCCTGATATTGCTGAAATAACCGCAAAGCAGATTCAAAAAATAAAAGCGAGATAATGCGCGCAACAGGATGCCCATGCCCAATTACGGGCACCCCATCTCTTTAGCCAGCGTCCCCTTCCGGGACTTCAGGCGGCGGGCGATAACTGCCGGCAGGGCGGACCAGAACGAGAGCGCCGGATGAGTCCGCCGCTCAATCTCCTCCACCGTAACCTGATAATCACAAAAACTGGCGCTTTTGGGAGTCGCCTGATCCAGCAAAAACGCCGCGTATTCGCCTTTATCCGGACTGGAGCCGATAAAAATAATCTTCCAGTAGCCGCTGGGGATCTCCACCTCGGGCGCGGCGGGCAGGGTGGCGATATGCCGTTCGAACAGCGGCCCGGTAACGGACCACACCGCCGCCACGTCGCGGCGCTCGGCGAGGGCGCGCTCCTTATCCTCAAGCCGCGCCCACGCCCCCTGATTCAGGGCGGACACCTGCGGGGTGATATTGGAAAGATAGTTTAACGCCTGCCAGTCTGCGCTGGCGCCGAGCCCGGCGAGCGGCGCCTGATGCCCGCGATCGACCGCCAATGCTGCGCTGGCTCCTTTGTATGCCGCGGGGGCAAGGGTATCCGTAGCGGGTAAATCCGGATCGCGCTTCCAGCTGCGCGAACGCCCGCTGGCCAGGCTGGCTTTGGTGATTTTATACGCCACCCAATTAGCGAATTTGCGCTGGCTGTTGTTATTGAGCGTATAGGCTTCGCGAACCAGCGTCTGCGCGCTTCCGCCGGTCGGGCAGCCCACTTCACAATGATCCTCGCCGGATGATGCGGCAGCGCACGCGACGGCAAAAAATAGCGACGGCAGAACGCTGAATACTCGGGATAGTTTCATAATATTGATGACGTCAAAGAAAAGATGAACCGATGCATAAAAGAAGCCCCTGAATAACCAGAGCGGAATTCAGCTATGAATCGCAAAGATGAATTGAGAGCGTAAAAAGAGTTAGCCGGTCGCAGCCGCGCGGAATATCACAAGATGATTTAACATCACGGCGGATGTTATTTTGTGACTCTGGAAATGATGTTGAATGAGGTGACCAGACTCTCAAACCCGCTATTTTCAGCCGGGCTGAACGGGCGGGAATATGTCCAGCGAAGCATAAAGCGGTGCGGCATCCATGTCGTTGTCCGAAAAAATGTCGCGGCAGGGGAAAACGCTTCTCTCTGCGAGGAGGATTACTCAGACTACGCGGATGACCGATTAAGGAGAGAAGATATGAAAAAGGAACTCTGGAGAGGCGTGCTGGCACTGGCCGTCCTTAGTCTCCCCGCGCTGGCGAAAATAGGCGTTTCATTCAGCCACAAAGACTGGGAAGTGGTATGCGATAACACGCTGACCTGCCGGGCGGCGGGATACAGCGCTGAAGAAGGAAGCGGAGGTTCGGTGCTGCTGACCCGGCAGGCCGGTGCGGGCACCGCCGTCTCGGGAGAGCTGATGCTGGCGGAGGTGACCGACAGCGATGTTCTGCCGGGCAAACTGACGCTGTGGATCAACGGCCAGCCGGCAGGCGATGTGAAGCCCGCAAAAGAGAGCTGGCCGCTGTCGGAGAAACAGGCCCGGGCGATCGTTAACGCCATCAAAGGCAGCGGGAAGGTCGAATTTACAGGCGGGGAGGCGTCGTTTGAGCTTTCCGGCGAAGGTGCTTATGCGGTACTGCTGAAAATGGACGATGTTCAGGGGCGAATCGGCACGCCGGGCGCGTTGACCAAAAAAGGTGACAGGCCGGAAAGCAGCGTCCGGGCGGCGATTCCTGCCCCGGTCATTCACCGGGTCATACCTGAGAAGGCGCAGGAGAGAGCGTTAACCGCGCCTGAGCTGGCGGTGCTCAAGCCGAAGCTTCTGGCCACGCTAAATAACGATGATTGGTGCGATCGCCTCCAGCCTGAGGAGGGGGAGGAGGCTGAAACCATCAGCCTGACGCCGCTGGATAACGCGCATTCCCTGATTTCGGCCTTGTGCTGGCGGGCGGCCTATAACGAGGGATACGGCTATTGGGTTGTGGATAGCAAACTTGAGGATAATCCAACGCTTATTACGGTTTCCGGTTCTGAGTATGGTGACGGCGAGATTTTTATGAGCCAGAAAGGGCGAGGGCTCGGCGATTGCTGGGGGACGGCGAGCTGGCTCTGGGATGGCACAACGTTCCGCAAAAGCCGTGAAGCGACCACGGGGATGTGCCGCTATCTTCGCCTCGGCGGGACATGGGATCTCCCCACCTGGGTGACCGAGGTTAAACCGGCAAAATGAAATCACGCGGCCAGAATCTCTCCCGGCACACATGCCGACAGAGAGGACAGGGAAGGATCTTAACGATCGTCCGCGTAGCGGGATCGCGATCGACAGCGCCAGTGGCGTCAGAAAACTGACGCCTTGTTCAAAATAACAGCGCGGCTAATGTATTGCTAACTCGAATTAGTTTATGATTAAGCCGTTCTGTTCGTTATGGAAAATGAGTTTATGGCCAAAACCGTTGAGCAAGTCGCCAGGGCGCTGGAAATCTCGATTACCACCGTGCGCCTGGTGCTGGGTGGCAAAGCTGAGCAGTATCGCATCAGCGCCAAAACGCAGCAGCGTATTAATGATTACATCGCCGAGAACGGGCTGGTCGTTAACCATATCGCCCGCAGCCTGAAGCTCAATAAAACCGAGACCTTAGGGCTGGTGATCCCGCGTTTATCCAACCTGTTTTTCTCCACCCTGGCGGAAAAGCTCGAAGCCTGCTGCCGTCAGGCGGGGTATCAGCTAATGATTGCCTGCACCTACAGCGACAGCGAGCATGAAAACAGTCTGGTTGAAGGACTGCTGGCGCGCAACGTTGACGGGCTCTTCGTGGTGCCCTCTACCCGGGAAACGCAGCTGCATCACCAGAAGGTAGCGCGCAAGCGGCCGCTGGTGCTGCTCGACCGCGATTTTGGCGAGAGCGACGTGTCGCTGGTGGTGAGCGATAACTACAATGGCAGCAAAAAGCTGGTGCAGGCGATGACCCAGGCGGTGGACGTCTCGCCGATTTTTTTTATCGCCGGGGATACCCAGCAGCCGTCGATCCAGCGTCGTCTGCAGGGCTACCTGAGCGAGCTGCCCGCCGGCAAGGAGTGGATATTGTCCGCCAGCCATAACCGTCAGGAAGAGGGCAAACAGCTGATGCTCGATTTTCTCCGTCAGCACCGTGAGCCGCCGAAGGCGTTTATCGCCTCCTCTCTGCCCATTCTGGAAGGGACGCTGAGCGCGCTGCGGGAAACCTACGGCTTTATTCCGTCGGATATTCCCATCGGCACCTTCGATGAGCATCAGATGCTGGGATTTCTGCCGAACGCGGTGTGGTCGATGCGCCAGGATGAGGACGCCTGGGCGCAGCACGCGTTTCATCTGATGCAGCAGAAGCTGCAGGGGGAAAATGCCGATGTGAAGATCACCGTGCCGATGACCCTGATTCACCGCCCGCTGTCGGTGGAGAAGCAGCGGAGCCAGTAAATGACACGGCTTGTGTGAACACGTCAATCCCCGGCTGCGCTATGCTGGCCGGGGCTACAGATACCGCATCCTGCGCGCGCTGGTAGCCCGGATAAGGCGCGGGCGCCGCAATCCGGGAACCCTTAACGATCCCTCATCAAGTCAATCGCTGAACA
>ERZ652168.375-NODE-375-length-12317-cov-20.6024_pt1 | contig 12317 bp, 9 predicted proteins | sample MGYA00514763_ERZ652168 | MGnify/ENA metagenome assembly ERZ652168
ATTCTCTTATGTGCAGCATCCCGTGCCGTATAAATAGTTCCTGTAATATAAACATAATCTCCTGAATGAAGGGATTTTGTAATTTCTTTAGTAATAGGGGTTGTAATATACTTGTCCATAACGTATCCTTTCTCAATGATTTATCAGAATATTCTGAAAATGAAAAGCAAAGGGGACAGTCCCCTTTGCAAAAGGGACAGTCCCCCTTTGCTCAGATCTCTCTCTCTATATGTCTGTTCACATGGCAGCAAATGTTTACCCCCACAGGTAATCCTGCAATATGTGTGGGGTAAGTATTGATATGGACAGCTAATGCTGTTATTGTTCCGCCAAGGCCGCCTGGCCCAATTCCTAGTTTATTAATTTTCTCTAACAGTTCTTTTTCTAATTCATTTACATATGGAATGTCAGAATGAGTACCTACTTCTCTAGTCAAAGCTTCTTTTGCCATTATAGCACATTTTTCAAATGTTCCTCCGACACCTACTCCTACAACCATAGGAGGACAGGCATTCGGCCCCGCATCTCTCACAGCAGTCAGAACTGCTTGTTTTACCCCCTCTATTCCTTCTGCCGGCTTTAGCATAAATACCCGGCTCATATTTTCACTTCCGAATCCTTTCGGCGCTACTTTAATCTTTACTTTATCCCCCTCAACTATTTTTATATGAATAACTGCTGGTGTATTATCTTTTGTATTTTCCCTATCGATAGGATCTCTGACCACAGACTTTCTTAAATATCCCTCTATATATCCACGGCGGACACCTTCATTGACTGCATCTTCTAGAGATCCTCCTTCTAAATGCACATCCTGCCCAATATCCAAAAAAATTACTGCCATTCCTGTATCCTGACAAATTGGTATTGTTTCAGATGCTGCAATCTCCAAGTTTTCCTGGAGTTGAGCTAATATTTGCTTCCCTAATAAAGCTTCTTCCTTTTTTGCAGCTTCTCCCATAGCTTTCTTCATATCTGATGACAAAAAATAATTTGCTTCTATACACATCTCTTTTATATTTTCTGTAATTTTTTCAACATTAATTGTCCGAATCATAATATATAATGTTTTTCCTTTCCATGGCTTTTAACTTTTCAATTGTTTTTGTCTTTTTATAAAATCTGACTTTCTTACTTTCCTTTTGCCATTTTTTATAGTATAACCTTATTAAACGCAGTCGCCCGTCCGAAGGGCATGTATTTAGGGGGCCCTTTAAGTATACTTATTGAACATTAGTAATTCAATAAGATATAGAAAAATATACAAATATTCATCATAAAACAATTATCATACTTTATAGAAAATGCTATAAAAATCTTCAATTTTTGATAAAAGAGCATGATTTCAGAAAAAAAACACAGTTGCAACTCAAAGTTGCTAATGTGCATCTCAAGAAATATAGAATATGACAACGTGGCTTGATAGAATTTGTTTATCAAATCACAGGAGGTATTACGCAATGAGTTTAGGTAAAAAGATTTTTAAGTTAAGAAAAGAAAAAGGGTTATCACAAGAGGCTTTAGCTGAGCAAGTAGGAACTACAAGACAAGCTATTAGCAAATGGGAAAATAATCAAGGGTTTCCAGAAACGGAAAAACTTTTGCTATTATCAAATATCTTTGAAGTGTCTACTGATTTTTTATTAAAAGATGAAAAGGCTATGCAAGTTGACGAAGAACATGGATATTATGTTAGTAAAGAAATGGCAAAGGGATTTATAGCTAATCAGAAAAAACTGTGTTGTTATATTAGCGTTGGGGCTATGTTTATTGTTTTAGCCGGGATACCATATACAATGTTCCATGATAATACTGTTTGGCGTTACTTAGGAATGGCAATTTGTTTTGCAGTTGGAATTATATCTTTTGTTATAGGAATGTTTTCTGAAAAACAAGAATATAACATTTTGACACAAGAACCCTTGTTGTTTGATTATGAATATATGAAAGAACTGACAAAGGAATATAATTCAAGAAAGAAAAAATATGTAATTGTTGCTATTCCTTGTACGGTTCTATTTATTGTATGCTTACTAACTTTTGCCTTAACTAAAAGAGGTTACCTTTTATGGTCAGAATATCATGCCCTTGTATTTCTTGGTCTTGCTGTCGGAATATTAGGTTTTATGTATTCACTTGGTGTTATCGAAACATATGAATTGCTAGTGAAGAATGATGAATATTCTAAAAGGTTCTTTTTTAAGCTAAGAAGAAAAATCAGAAAGAAAGTTGAAAAGATGTAGTTTTTCTATAAGATATTTCCATATCCTTACACACAGCAATTAGTCTTTATAATTAACTGCTTTTAAAAAAAGACACCATTTTGGTGTCAATGATGTCTTGATAGTGTTATTTTATAGTCATATCAAAGCTCGTTAAATGGTGGTAAATTTGTGGTAAAATGAGTGCTTCGCTATACTTCAAAATGCTTGAAAGTATAGTATTTATGCGGATATTTAAAAATTAGATATATATAATTCAATATAGTTAAAATAAATGGGGGAAAGCAAATGGAAAGCAGAAAAAAACTAAACACAGATTTTTATACTGAAATTGATATAAAAGAGCTCCAAAAAGACGCTGTTGAAATTTTTCATTCAGGATTTGCCTGTTCTGAAGCTGTCATTTACGCTATACGCAAGCATTTTCAACTAGATTTATCAGACGATGCTATTGCCATGAGCTCAGGGTTCCCATGGGGCCTGGGTGGCGGAGGCTGTATCTGCGGTGCTCTTGCCGGTGGAACAATGATCTTGGGTTACTTTTTTGGACGTACTATCCCTGGTGATCCTCAAATTAAAGAGTGCTTTAAATTAAGCCAGGAACTACATGAATATTTTACTAATTCCTTTGGCGCCTCCTGCTGCCGTATACTTACCAGGGGGAAAGAAAAAAATTCTCCCGAACGCAAAGCACAGTGCACTAAATTTGTTTCAGAAACAATAAAGAAAACTGCAGAAATTATTTTAAGGGAATATTGTGCAAAAAAAAGAATGAAACCATAGATAATAGTCCTAAAATATTCACTGCATGATTTTACTCGTTTTACCCTATTGAACATTAGCAGTTCAATCAGTATATTTAAATAGAGTAAGGTATCAAAAGCCTTTATTGAAGCTTATGTATGGCAAAATACACAAGAACTGGCAATGAGAGCAGCTTTGGCACAATAGAGATGAGACTTAAATTTGGGGGACTGCAAATTTTGCAGTCCCCCAAATTTTATCTTCATGTTTAAGCCAATTGATTGCATCCTAACTCAATCCCTTCCAGGTACACGTTCAACTGACATTATAAAATACTATTTAACTGCCTTCCTCATCTTCAGAGATTTCTACCTTCTCCCCGTCAATTTCTGCCGAGGCCTTCCTCACTTTTGCGACACTTGCTACAGTTTCATTCTCAGGAAGATTTATAAGCTTAACACCTGATGTGACACGTCCTAAGACAGAAATATCTGAGCACTCCATCCTGATAATGATTCCTTCTGTATTTATAATCATAATCTCATTATCCTCATCTACGGCCTTCATGCCCACTACATTCCCGGTCTTTTCAGTTATCTTATAACATTTTACACCTTTACCGCCTCTATTCTGTCTCGTAAATTCATCTAGATCGGTCCTTTTTCCCATGCCCTTTTCTGAGACAATCAATAGTTCTGCTCCCTGGGTGTTCATCTGCATAGCAATAACCTTATCCCTGTCGCTTAAATTCATACCGCGGACTCCCATGGAGGTTCTGCCCGTGGCCCTTACATCCTGTTCATTAAACCGGATACACTGGCCATATTTCGTTACTAAAATAATATCTTTTTCATTATCAGTTATCTTAACTTCTATAAGCTTATCATCTTCACGGAGAGTAATCGCAGCAAGTCCTGTCTTTCTCACATTTGCATAATCCCTGATTGGAGTTTTCTTCACAAGGCCTTTTTCCGTTGCCATAAACAGATATTCTCCATCTGAATACTCCTGAATTGGAATGATGGCTGTAATTTTTTCATCCGGCATTAGCTGAAGAAGGTTGATTATAGCTGTTCCTCTTGCAGTCCTGCTGGCCTCCGGGATTTCATAACCTTTCAGACGGTAAACCCGGCCCGTATTAGTAAAAAACATAATATAATGATGAGTCGTAGTTATAAAAAGTTCTTCGATATAATCATCATCGAGAGTCTGCATACCTTTGATACCTTTACCGCCTCTGTTCTGGCTTTTAAATGTATCCATTGTCATCCTCTTAATATAACCAAGCTTAGTCATCGTAATGACTACATTTTCTCTGGGAATTAAATCTTCCATGGATATATCAAATTCATCAAATCCGATAGAAGTCCTTCTTTCATCACCGTATTTTTCAGCAATAATAAGTATCTCTTCCTTGATAACACCAAGAAGCAATTTTCTGTCAGCAAGAATAGCTTTTAATTCTCCTATTTTTTTCATCAGCTCTTCATACTCATTCTCCAGTTTTTCTCTTTCCAAACCGGTAAGAGCACGTAAACGCATATCTACAATAGCCTGTGACTGTACTTCAGATAAATCAAATCTGGCCATCAATTCTTCTTTGGCTATCTGTACATTCTTTGAGCCTCGTATAATTTTAATTACTTCATCAATATGATCCAAAGCAATCAGCAGACCCTGCAAAATATGTGCGCGTTCTTCTGCCTTGTTTAACTCATACTTTGTCCTTCTTGTCACAACCTCTTCCTGATGCTTTAAATAATGCTTCAGCATCTCAAGAATATTCATAATTTTTGGCTGGTTGTTGACAAGTGCAAGCATAATAACGCCAAAAGTATCCTGAAGCTGTGTATGCTTATAAAGTTGGTTTAAGATAACATTTGGATTAACATCACGGCGCAGTTCAATACAGATCCTCATACCTTCGCGGTTTGACTGGTCACTTAAATCTGTAATTCCATCTATCTTCTTGTCTCTCACAAGCTCTGCCATTTTTTCTATTAGCCTGGCTTTATTTACCATATATGGAAGCTCCGTCACTATAATCCGGTTCTTCCCATTATCCATAGGCTCAATATTAGTAATTGCACGGACTCTTATTTTTCCACGCCCTGTCCTGTAGGCCTCTTCAATCCCTCTTGTACCTAATATTTCTGCCCCAGTAGGAAAATCCGGCCCTTTTATTACCCTGAGGATATCTTCAATTGTAGTCTCACCATTATCATCAATCTGGTCATCAATGATTTTTACTACAGCATGAATGATTTCTTTTAAATTATGAGGAGGGATATTCGTGGCCATACCAACGGCAATGCCTGAAGTCCCGTTTACCAAAAGATTCGGGAATCTGGCTGGAAGTACAGACGGTTCTTTTTCTGTCTCATCAAAGTTAGGGACAAAATCAACTGTATCTTTGTTAATATCAGCCGTCATCTCCATAGAGATTTTACTCAGGCGTGCCTCTGTATATCTCATGGCAGCCGCCCCGTCACCATCAACAGAACCAAAGTTTCCATGTCCATCTACAAGAGGATATCTGGTAGACCACTCCTGTGCCAAATTTACAAGCGCCCCATAAATAGAACTGTCACCGTGGGGATGATACTTACCCATTGTATCGCCTACGATACGTGCACATTTACGGTGAGGTTTATCCGGCCCATTATTTAGTTCAATCATAGAATATAAAATTCTTCTCTGAACTGGTTTTAAACCATCCCTTACATCGGGAAGCGCCCTGGCCGCAATAACACTCATAGCATAGTCGATATAGGAGGTTTCCATAGTCTTTTTCAAATCGACTTCATGGACTTTATCAAAAATATTATCTTCCATTTTCTTTCCTTTCTTAAATAGATCCTGCTCATTCCTGGTACAAACCATTTATTTAACTGCTTTATGTCATTTTGTATACGTTTTCATTCACCCAGGCAACACGCCGGCCAGACAGATTTACATGTCCGGTTTGCGGCTGCCGCAGGGTCCTAAACCCCGTATGTTTTCATCGGGGTTTTTGACTTCTCCCACAGCAAAATATAAGTCTAAATATCCAGGTTTTTCACATATTTAGCATTTTCTTCGATAAATTCCCTTCTCGGCTCTACCTTATCCCCCATCAGGGTAGTGAATGTTAAATCAAGCTCAGAAGATGTTTCTTCATCCATCATTACCTTGAGCAAAATTCTGTTCTCAGGATCCATAGTGGTTTCCCACAACTGGTCAGCATCCATTTCTCCAAGGCCTTTATACCTCTGAATTTTATTATTTCCATCCCGGCCTACCTCAGACAGTATTTGGTTTAATTCCTCATCACTGTATGCATACCAGACTTTTTTATTTTTTTCTAGTTTATATAGCGGCGGCTGGGCCAGATATACATAACCTTCTTTTATTAAATCAGGCATAAATCGGTATAAGAATGTTAATAATAGAGTACTGATATGGGCTCCATCTACATCCGCATCTGTCATAATGATAATTTTATGGTATCTGAGCTTAGAAATATCAAAATCCTCATGGATGCCAGTTCCAAATGCAGTAATCATAGCTTTAATCTCTGCATTTGCATATATCTTGTCCAATCTTGCTTTCTCTACATTGAGTATCTTTCCTCTAAGGGGAAGAATCGCCTGTGTAGAACGTTCCCTTGCCGTCTTTGCTGAACCGCCGGCAGAATCCCCCTCAACGATATATATCTCACAATTTTTTGGGTCTTTATCTGAACAGTCAGCCAGTTTCCCTGGCAGGGACATCCCCTCTAAGGCTGATTTCCTTCTTGTAAGATCCCGGGCCTTCCTGGCAGCCTCTCTCGCACGCTGTGCCATAACCGATTTTTCTATTGTAAGCTTTGCCACATTTGGATTCTGCTCCAGAAATATTTCGAGCTGGCTGCTTACAATATTATCAACTGCACCTCTTGCCTCACTATTCCCCAATTTCTGTTTTGTCTGCCCTTCAAACTGGGGATCTTCAATTTTAACACTGATAATAGCAGTCAGGCCTTCTCTTATATCCTCCCCGGACAGGTTTGGCTCATTGTCTTTTAAAAGCTTATTCTTCCTCGCATAGTCGTTAAAAGTCTTTGTCAAAGCATTCCGAAACCCTACAACGTGTGTCCCTCCCTCGGGAGTAGTAATATTATTTACAAAACCATATGTGTTGTCACTATAGGAATCATTATGCTGCATAGCCACCTCAACGGCCACATTGTCTTTTACGCCTTCACAATAGATAATCTGCTCATATAAAGGCGTCTTGCTCCTATTCAGATAGCTGACGAATTCATTAATTCCCCCCTCATAGTGGAAGGTCTTTTCTACAGCTTCATCCTCTCTCTCATCCCTGAGAATAATTTTCAATCCTTTTGTCAAAAATGCCATCTCACGGAAACGCTGCTTTAATGTATCATAGTCAAATATTAAATCTTCAAATATGCCGTCATCTGGGAGGAATGTAACTTTTGTACCTGTTTTATCTTTATCACATTCACCTGTTACTTTCAGTTTATATACAACATTCCCCTTTTCATAGCGCTGTTTATATACCTTACCTTCACTATAAATTTCTACCTCCAGCCAATTTGACAGGGCATTTACAACAGAAGCGCCCACACCATGGAGGCCTCCTGAAACTTTATATCCTCCGCCGCCAAATTTTCCTCCGGCATGGAGGATTGTAAAGACAACCTCTACTGCAGGAAGTCCGGCTTTGTGGTTGATTCCCACCGGAATTCCCCTTCCATTATCAATAACCGTGATGGAATTCCCTTTATTTATATTGACTAAAATTGTATCACAGTAACCAGCCAATGCTTCATCTACTGCATTGTCCACAATTTCATATACCAGATGGTGAAGTCCTCTCGAAGAAGTGCTGCCGATGTACATACCCGGTCTTTTCCTTACTGCTTCCAGTCCCTCTAATATCTGGATCTGATCAGCACCATATTCAGCATCAAATTCTGTACCTGTTGCACCCATTTAAAAACCTCCTAATTTTCTTTTGCTACCTGTCCATTCACAACATGGAAAATTTTATTAATAGAAAATCGATGATTTACAAACTCATCTAATCCAGTACATGTGATTACTGTCTGTATATCATGTATACTATCCAGTAAATAGTTTTGCCTGTGTTTGTCCAATTCAGACAATACATCATCCAATAATAATACAGGAGTATCTCGGATCAATGTCCTGACCAGTTCTATTTCAGAAAGTTTTAAAGAAAGTGCAGCCGTCCGCTGCTGTCCCTGTGATCCAAACTTTCTGATATCAAGGCTGTCCGCCATAAAACATAAATCATCCCTGTGGGGGCCTACTGAAGTACTCCTTAGCCTGATATCCCTCTCCCTGTTCTTCTTAAGAGCCTGCTCCAAATCAGTACTTCCTGAACTTGATTCATATGAAATCAAAATTCTTTCTTTCCCTCCAGTTAATTTATAATGTATATTAGAAATTATTTTATTTACATCTTTTATAAATTTCTTTCTTCTATCAATTACTTTTGTCCCATACTCAACTAATTGCATATCCCAGATATCCAATGTTTCTATAAGATTTTCCTGTTTGCAGATGTCTTTAAGTAAGGAATTTCTTTGATTAATAATACGATTGTAGTTAGAAAGATTATTTAGATATACTTTATCAAGCTGTGACAATTCCAAATCGATAAATCTTCTTCTTCCGGAGGGTCCTTCTTTAATAATATTCAAATCCTCCGGAGAAAAAAAGACAAAATGAATAATTCCAAATAATTCGCTTGCCTTTCGAATTGGAACCTTATTGATTGCAATTCCCTTTGGACTGTTTTTCTTCAGATGCATATCTATCTGAAATTCAGTTCCCTTTTTTTCAATGATTGTCTCCAGATGCGATTCATCACATCCAAACTGAATCAAATCTTTGTCCTTTGTACCTCTGTGTGATTTAGTAGTACCAGACAAATACAGGGCTTCTAAAATATTAGTTTTTCCCTGGGCATTATCTCCATACAGGATATTTGTTTTAGGGTCAAACTTCAAATCCAGCAGCTTGTAATTCCTGTAATTCTTCAATTTTAAAGATTTGATTACCATAATTTCTCCATCAGTATGTAATTATTTTACACTTTTTAAGACTATTTTTCAATTTTTATTTCCTGATTATCGAATTCAGCCGTATCTCCATTATATAATTTTCTTCCCCTTCTTGTCTCTGTCTCTCCATTTACAAGAACCTGTCCATCTTGTATTACTTCTTTTGCCTCGACACCAGAACCTACTAAGCCGGCGGCTTTAAGCGCCTGCCCCAGCTTAATATATTCCTCTGTATTTCGCAACTTTATAATTTCCATAACGCTCCTCTTCTTTCCAGACAAATGTTATATATCTGATGATATATGGCCATACCATAATTATCTGCCCATTTTATTTATGAAACTGCATTAAAATTGACTGGAAGAATAAGATAAATATAACTTTGGTTTTCATCTTTGATGAAACATGGAGCCTTAGCGTTCATAAAATATAAATCTACTTCCTCGTCGTCAATTACCCTGAGGGCATCGATCAAAAATTTAGGATTAAATCCAATCAGAAGATCTTTTCCCTCTTTGGTGATAAAAATTTCTTCATCCATTGAACCTATCTGTGACTTGATTTTTAATTCCATAGAGTCATCTCTGATATCAATAATTATAGGCTTTTTCTCACTCTCTTTAATTAAAAGCGTAGCCCTGTCAATACAGTCTAACAATTCTTTTTTATGGATCTTAACCTTTGTCTCATAGTCACTTGAAAGCATTTGGTCAATTCTAAAATATTCGCCTTCTATCAGCCTGGACACGACTACAGTCTTATCAAATTCAAATACAATATGATTTTTCGTAAATGAAATATCCACGTCTGCATCTGAATCCCCGCCTATAATCTTACTGATTTCCAGAAGAGTTTTACCTGGCACAATCACTTTTTTAGGAGAATAAGATTCTTTTAGTTCAATCTTGCGGATAGATATCCTATGCCCATCCAGAGAGACTACCTTCAGCATATTGTCCTCTATTTCAAACAATTCCCCTGTCATCATTTTATTGGTGTCATTGTCAGCAATAGAAAAAATAGTCTGACGGATAACTTCTTTCAGGGTAAATTCCGAAACTGTAATATAATCTTCTTTTTCTACTGCCGGCAGATAAGAAAAATCTTCTCCCGACTGAGCTGCAATATTAAATTTAGCTTTTTCACAAGTAATGAGTGTCTGGTTATTTTCATCTGTCTCAATTGTCACTTCACTGTCCGGAAGCTTACGGACTATCTCAGAGAATATCTTTGCATTTAAGGCGATGATTCCTCTCTCAATAATATCCCCCTCTATACGTGTCTCAATTCCTAGTTCCATGTCATTAGCTGTTAATTTAATTTCATCAGTGGATACATCCACAAGTATACATTCCAAAATAGGCATTGTTGTTTTGGAAGGCACGGCTTTTGATACAATACTGACTCCTTTAACAAGATTGGATTTTGAACAGATAATTTTCATATTTATGTAACTCCTTTCAATGGATGTGGTGAATATCTTTTTTAGGGCGCTTTTTATAAATATATATAATATTAAGTTCCGTCTTCTTCTTAATAGGGATTGTGAATATGTTCATAAGTGGCTTCAGGCCTTGAAAATCAAAGGGTTGTCCATATTAAAAACTATGTAGAGATTAACTGGAAAGCAATTGGATAATGTGGGGAAAACTAAATTCTTAAATTCACCTTTTTATTATTAATTTAAGAATTAACATCTTTTGAACACGGTTATTCACAACTTATATAGGATTTATTTTCTTTTTTATAATATTTACTGTATTATTCAATGCTTCGTCAACGGTTATATCGTGGGTAATTTTCTTAATGCCATGGCTGACTGAGGCGTGATCCTTTCCCCCAAGTATAATACCTATAGTTTTAAGGGGAGTTTCTGTCATTAAACGGCAAAGATACATGACAATTTGACGTGGCAGTACAATCTCAGCGTTTCGCTTTTTACCTTTTAATTCAGATACAGGAATGTTAAAGTGATCAGAAACTACGTCAATAATTAATTCAGGTGTTATTTCACGGCTGTCGTCAGGTGATATCATATCCTTAAGGGCTTCCGCAGCCAGAGGTATATCTATCGGTTTTTTTTCAAGGTTTGACAAGGCAATCAATTTATTGAGGGAACCTTCGAGCTCCCGTATATTTGATTTAATATTATTGGCTATATATTGAAGGACTTCATTTGGTATATGGTAACGTTCCAGTCCGTCAAGCTCTTCTTTTTTACGCAGGATTGCCATCCTTGTCTCATAATCAGGGGAAGATATATCAGCAATCAATCCCCACTCAAAACGGGTTCTGAGCCTGGCTTCCAGAGTTTCTATATCTTTGGGCGGCTTGTCACTTGATATAATAATTTGTTTTCCTGATACATGAAGATGGTTAAAAGTGTGAAAAAACTCTTCCTGTGTACTTTCTTTTCCGATTATAAATTGAATATCATCTATTAAAAGCACATCGTTATTTCTATATTTTTCACGGAATGTTGTCATGGCAAGCTCATTCTTATTCTTGCCTATTTTTAAAGCGTCAATCAGTTCATTTGTAAAGGTTTCACTTGTTACATAGAGTACTTTCTTTGATGGGTCGTTTTCCAGTATAAAATGTGCAACTGAATGCATCAAATGCGTTTTACCAAGACCTACGCCGCCATATATGAAAAGCGGGTTGTATATTTCACCAGGTGATTCAGCTACCGCCAGTGAAGCTGCATGAGCAAAATTATTATTGCTGCCTACAACAAAAGTATCAAATGTATACTTTGAATTTAGATTTGCATTTTCAAATAGTGCATTTGACTTTTGCTTCCTTACTGTTTGCTTCTTCTTTTCTTTTATAATGACATTATCTTCTGTAACAAAAGAAATTTCATACTCTGTACCCGTAACTTCAGCAATACATACTTTGAAAGGAAGAAGGTATTTTTCTTCAATGTGCTCAAGGCTTGCTTTTAGTTTTACAAGAATATAGACAGTGTCATCGGTCACTTCATATACGGTAAGCGGTGAAATCCACGTATTGTATGAAATATTAGATGAGCAATATTCTAATTTCATTTTATTTAGGATCTGCTCCCAATTGTCTTCTACAATGTTCATCGATTGTACTCCTATAAATATAATAGAGAGATCTACACAGGCAAACTCTCTCTATTACATTTTACATCAAAACAGTTTGATAAGCAATGAGAAATGATGTGTATAACTTTACCAACAGTCTTAACAGTAATAGAATTTAGCGTATTTACATTTGAAAGTATACGGATGAAATCTATTATCCTA
>ERZ652168.381-NODE-381-length-12191-cov-18.3168_pt1 | contig 12191 bp, 4 predicted proteins | sample MGYA00514763_ERZ652168 | MGnify/ENA metagenome assembly ERZ652168
ATCCTCTGACCCGCGACAACGCGGCGCTGCTGATCTACAACGCTCTGGACATCGAAATGATCCAGAAGTACGAGAACGGCTACGCCATTGCCTTTGAGGATCACCGTACCCTGCTGTCCACCAAGTATGGCGTTTATAAGGTGGAGGGCGTGGTCACCGGCAACGAGTGGGCCCAGCTAGAGGATACCGACAGCGAGGACGCCCTGGCCACCGGCAAGACCAAGATGGATCACGTAAAGGTCTACAAGTCCACCACCAGCAACACCGTTGTGGGCGAGTATGAGGAGGAGAAGAACCCCGTTATCTTCAACGTGTCCACTCCCGTCGACATGCTGGGTCAGACTGTAACCATGTATGTGCGCAAGACTACCGTTCTGGCCAACTCCGAGGTTCTGGGCGTGTACGTGAACGGCAACAACAACGTGGTCAAGACCACCGCCGACACCCAGGACACCATGAAGGACTTCCTGAAGGGTACCGGCCTGAGCGTGGACGGCGATACCGCCTACTACGTCAACTACGGCGTAATGAAGGACGAGGCTGCCGCCACCAAGGCTATGGGCTTCGAGTCCGGCGACCGCTTCAACAGCGTGAAGGGCAAGACCAACGGCTACGGCGTGGAGCTGACCGCCATCGACAACGATAACGACGGCGAGGTTGAGTACGTGCTGTACCTCCAGGAGACCCTGTCCCAGGTCATCGCCAAGAGCGCCTCCAAGGAGACCACCACTCTGAACACCTTCAACTCCAACAAGGCCATTGACAACGAGGACATCGTGACCGAGGCCGACCTAGCTGAGGGCGACCTGGTTCTGACCATCTCCTACGGCGGCCGCTACTATGTCTCCGAGCCCCAGGTGGTCACCGGCCAGATGGAGTCCTATGCTGCCAACAAGGAGAAGGAGCAGACCATCACCGTGGGCGGCACCGAGTACCACCCCTCCTACATCCAGTACAAGGCTGACACCGCCGACAACACCTATGAGTTCGACGTGCTCAAGTGCGACAACGGCGGCGTGGAGTTCGACTCCGACTACGACTTTATCCTGGACAGCAACGGCAACGTCATTGCCTACCGTCCCTCCGAGCAGGGCCTGTACGACTACGCCCTGGTTCTGGACTCCGGCTATGAGCCCGGCGCCTTTGCCTCCGACGCCTCCGGCAAGATCAAGGTCCTGCTGGCCGACGGCACCGAGGGCGTCTACACCTTGAACTTCTCCGCCTCCGCCAAGAACGTGGGCGAGCAGGTTGCTGACGTTCTCACCGCTAACAGCCATACTGAGAAATACAGCAAAAATCAGGGCATTCAGGAGCTGAAGGGCTTCCTGGGCACCTCCGACTCCGACAACTCCGCTACCGCCCCCTGGAAGACTCCTGTTGAGACTGGTAATACCGGCGCCTTTGTCAACAAGAACATTGATACGAATGGTACTGCTGGTATCAACGACGCCGACTACAAGGACGGCCGCGCTGCTGGCTATGTCATCGCCTACTCCCTGAACGATGACAATGTGCTGACCATTAAGTCCATCGTGGGCAGCAACGACGAGGTTTCCGTGGTGACCGACGTCTTCAACCCCGCCGACGTGAAGCAGCAGACCATGAGCAGCGCCTATGAGACCGGCGCCGCCCGTATCCGCTACAACAGCAACAACAGCCAGATCACCGTAGACAAGAACACTGTGGCCTTCTATTATGACAACAGCACTCCCAGCGATATCACCTACGGCGTGGCTGTCGGCTACAATGAGATGGCTCATGTGGATAACAACAAGATTGTTTCCGCCCGCTTCCTGGACAGCAAGTCCACCCTGGCCTCCACCGTGCTGTTTGACGCCAAGGGCGTGGCCGTGGAGAAGGACTATGCCTTCGTTCTGAGCCGCAGCAGCGTGGACAGCAAGTATGCCACCCTGAACGTGGTTCTGATGGATGGCACTGTGACCACCCTGAAGATCACCCGCAACGACTACAACAGTATCTTCAACACCTCCGACGATTTCAGCATTCCCTATGCCTACACCACTGACGGCAACGGTGTTTCCGACCTGACCAAGCCCAACTTCTCCAGCGATGACAACCAGGCCAGCAACCTGGAGATCGTCCGCGGCTATGCCCGTCAGCTGCGCACCGGCACCGTGGCCCTCTACACCGACAAGACCATGACCAACCTGGTTACCGGTACTTACGGCGACGGCACCTTCACCTATGAGAACAACATCTGGAACGTGGAGGACGTGGACAACAGCTATGAGAAGGCTCCTGTCGGCTCCTTCTCCGAGAACGTGGGCCGCGAGGTTGTCATGGTCATCGACAGCGACAAGAACATTGTCCGCGCCGCCTACATTCTGAGCACCCTGGACGGCGTGTATGCCGCCAATGCCAACATTACTGTTCAGCCTGCCGCGAACTCCAATATTACCGAGAACCAGGCGCTGACCCTGTCTGTGACCGCCACCGCTCCCGGCACTCTGAGCTACGAGTGGTTCAAGAGCGCTGACAACAGCACCAACACCCCCAACGACGACACCTCTCTGGTCAATGTGGCTGGCTACACCGGCGCCAAGACCAACACTCTGAGTGTTGCCGCCAACACCCTGTCTGCCGGTTCCCACTACTTCTATGTGAAGGTGACCAACACCGAGACCGGCAAAATCGAGAGCGTCGTGGTCAGCAATCTTGCCACTGTGACCGTGGGTACTTACACCGCCAAGACCATCAGCTACAGCACTGCGGATGCCGCCAAATTTGCTGTTTATGCCGGCAACAGCCAGACTCCTCTGACCGAGGAGGACAGCCGTTCCGGCAAGCAGGTGACCATCCCCGCTGATGCCACCACCGTTGCGATCCAGAACTCTGACTGGAATGCTGGAGAAAACTACGCCTTTAATGGCAAGAACTACGAAGTGGATTCCGACAAGTGCATCACTGTAAATGTGGGTGATCTTTCTAACGGTGACACCCCGATTAGCTCCAGCAATTTCACTCGGGTGTATAAGGCTACCTATGAGGTTCCCGGCGCTCCCTATACAAGCGCTGCGGCTCCCGATGCCGAGTTCGATGCTACCTCTGTGACCGCTCCTGCGGTACCTGCTGCTGAGACTGGCTACCAGTTCCTGGGCTGGTATGATGCCACCAACAGCAAGGTTTACAAGCCCGGCGCTACTGTGACTCTTGGCGGTAGCGATGTTACTCTGACCGCTGTGTACGGTTCCACCGTCATGGAGGCTGGTGCTAACGATAAGAGCGCTTCCGACGGTCTGGCCACCGCGCAGTTTAAGTTTGACATCTCTGCTGACATCAGCGCCAAGATTACCAAGCTGACTGCAACTGCCAGCACTGTTGGCGGTGCGACTCTGGGAGGTGGCAAGGACACCAATTCCGTTGCCTTTGCTTCCAACGAGATTGCCCTCACCTTCACGAGCGATGGCGTTGACCTGAGCGGAGCCGCTACGGGCAATACCATTACCTTCAGCATCACTATCTCCTATGAGGCTGGCGGTACGCTGACCCCTGGTGATATTACCTACACTTACGCCTGATCATATTGAAACATCCCCCCGGGCTATACCCGGGGGGATGTTCTATTTCACCGCGAAATAATGGTATTTGGTGCCGCTGTAGTTCATATAGGAGCGGTTCCGGCTGTCCTGGGTAACGGCGAAGCCGCTGGCCTGGATCTGGATGGCGGGCGTGCATGGTCCGTTGATGTCCTGATAGAACACTGGCCAGCCGTCTACCGCCAGGCCGCCGCTGATGCTTTCGCCGCCGTTGCTTCCATAGCGGTTGCCAAGCGCCATCTCCACCAGAACCGCCCTGGGCCGGAATCCCAGGTGAATCGTGCGGCTGGCGGCATTGTCGCCGGTATAGGCTCCTGTGCTGATCTCGGCCTTCTCCCGTTCCAGCCGCTCCGCCTGGGCCTTGGCGGCCCGCATGCCTGTGTCGATCCTGGCAAAGTCCTGATTGAAGTCCGTCCGCAAAAAGCTGTCGGACGGCTCCCATTGGTGCAGTTGATAGTGTTCCGTATAATTTGCCATATTTTTTACATCTCCTCCCCATGTAGGGACACCCCACTATCCGCCGCATGCCCAAACCCGGACAGTCTACAGCTGTGTTTGGAGATTCCGTCTACCAAATGTCTACCACCTGAGGCCCTGAAACCCTTCTGGTTTCAGGGCCTCAGCCCTTTTTCCCTGTCAGGATTGTCTACCAAATGCCTACCAAGCAAACCTTTCCATGCCTTCACCGAGTTTTTTAGGTGAAAACGAGCAGATATTTGTACCTATTTCTCCTTTGTAAGGGGCGTCATACGCTCCTCTGGCTCAAAATTCAGAAGGAGGAAATCCAAATGAGAAACCTCAAGCGGACTCTCAGCCTGGTAATGGCCATGGCCCTGATTGTGGGCATGATGGTCGTCTCCGCCAGCGCTGTGAGCAGTGATTTCAACGACTCTGCTGAAATCACCAACACTGAGGCGGTTGATGTGATGACCGCCATCGGTGTGTTCGAGGGCACCGACAAGGGCGCCTTCAACCCCACCGGCATCCTGACCCGTGAGCAGGCGGCCAAGATCGTGGCTGTCATGCTGCTGGGCGAGGAGGACGCCAGCAAGCTGACCACCAACTCCACCACCTTCAAGGACGTGGCCGCCAACCGCTGGTCTGCGGGCTACATCGGCTACTGCGTACAGCAGGGCATCCTGGCGGGCACCGGCAACGGCAACTTCGACCCCGAGGGCGAGCTGACCGGCCTGGCCTTTGCGAAGATGATGCTGGTGGCCCTGGGCTATGACGCGAAGGTTGCCAACTATGTGGGCAACGACTGGGCCATCAACGTGGCCGCCGACGCGGTGAACGCGGGCATCGCCCCCAAGGGCATCGTGCTGGCCGACGCCATGACCCGTGAGCAGGCCGCCCAGATGGCGTTCCAGACCCTGACCGCCGACACTGTGTACTACACCAACAAGGGCACCACTGTCATCGGCTCCGACGGCATGCAGGTTATCGTGGGTGCTTCCGCCCCCGTGAAGGTCGCCAACAGCACGACCGATGATTACCGCACCGTGAAGGGCGACAAGGACGAGGTGCAGCAGTTCTGCGAGAAGTACTTCTCTGACCTGACCCTGAACAGCAATAACCACGACGATTTCGGCCGTCCCTCCGACCAGTGGAAGAACGGCACCAAGGAGATCGGCACCTATGCTTCCACCGCCGATGCCTCTTACTCCGAGAAGGTCAGCTCCAAGACCCTGTACTCCGACCTGGGCCTGGATAAGACCACTACTGTGGATGTGACCGAGGACGGCAAGGCCAATGGCACCTTCACCATCGAAAAGGGCAACAGCGACGACGAGCTCGGCGGCAACGGCGTTCTGGTCGAGGCTTTTGTGGACAACGACGACAACGTGACCCTGGTGGTCATCAACACCTACGTGGGCGAGATCTCCAAGGTTACCGCCGCGAAGGACGGCGATGACCGCTATGTCACCGTGGACGGCAAGAAGTTTGAGACTGAGTCCTTCGAGAAGGACGACGTGGTTCTCTACACCATGGCTGATGGTGAGATCCAGACCATGACCCTGGCCGAGGTGGTTGAGGGCGTCGAGGTCACCAAGACCACCGGCGATTCCAGCTTCGTGGCTGACGGCGAGACCTACAAGTACAGCGCGAAGATGTCCAATAAGGGTGATGTCAAGGTCGACAGCGTGCTGGACCTGTACCTGGATTCCTATGGCTATGTCATTAAGGTCGACGTATCCAAGGCCTCCAGCGACTACGCCTACGTCGTGAACACCGGTGCCGATGAGGGCCGCTATGACGACGAGAGCTCCTACTATGCCAAGCTTCTGCTGGCCGACGGCACCGTGGTCGAGGCCGAGGTCGATGAGGACTGTCTGAGCGGCAGTAACTTTAGTGCAAAGGAAACCGCTCTGAAAAACATGCGGGGCTACATCGTAGAGTACAGCAAGAACTCCAAGGACATCTACACCATCAAGGGCGTCAGCACTTCTGGTCTGGCCGAGAACAAGAAGGTCGAGATCAACAAGGGCGAGTCCGCCATGACTCTGGACACTAAGACTGTCTACGCCAACAGCAAGACCGTCTTCCTGGTGCAGACCGGCACCGGCAGCAAGGCCACCTATAAGTCCTACACCGGCTATGCCAATGTTCCCGACCTGAAGGACAACAGCGGCAACTTTGTTTACTACTGCAAGAGCGGTAGCACTGTGGCTACCATGGTCTTCATCTCCGATGTGTCCGCGAGCTCTGACGACATCGTGTATGTCCTCAGCTCCAAGGCCGGCACCAAGGTGAAGGACAGCGACAACACCTACTACGAGTACAAGGCTGTTGTCAACGGCGAGATCACCACTGTCAAGATGGATGAGGAGCTGAAGGACAGCTATCCCAGCGGCAATGTCCTGAAGACCGATATTCTGCTGAACGTTATCGCCTATGCGGATGCTGAGAACGAGATTCTGGACGCCTCCGCCTGTGAGGAGTACAGCAAGGTCACTACCGATGATACCTATCAGCTTCCCGGCGTGGAGGTCAAGGCTGAGGCCGAGGATGGTATCATCGACCTGGGCGGCAAGAGCTACGCTGTTTCCGACGATGTCGAGGTCTATGCCGTCACCAAGGGCAAGAAGATCGAGACTGGCTCTCTGAGTGATGTGGAGAAGGGCATGACGGTTACCGCCATCGTGAAGAACGGCGAGATCGTCACCATCTTCTACGGTTCCACCACCTCCTCCGGCAACGACAAGGCTGAGATCGCCGGCGACGTGACCACCGAAAACATTGCCTCCAAGAACGAGCTGCTTTTCCTGGACAACGGCGCCTATGTTCTGGAGTCCACTCCCAACGACATTGCCAGTGATGTTCACGGCGAGGCCAACGAGAATATGTACTTTGTGTTCCGCACCAAGACTGCGAACGACAAAGTTATCCTGACCATTAAGGGTTCCAAGGGCACCGTTTACACTGAGACGGTTAATGATATCGGCTCGGTCGGCCCCCACTACTTCTATGTTCAGGTAATTGGCGAAAAGCCCCTGATCAATGCTGGTGATGGTTCCATGAAGACTGAGCCCCTGACCTCCGGTAAGTACACCTGGTCTATCAAGAGCACCGGGGATGGTACTCTTGTGGAGGGTACCTTCACTATCCGCTGAGTTCTGATCACCAAACCCCAAGAAAGCAAGGAGGCCCCGGATATTTCCCGGGGCCTTCTTGCTTTCTTGATATAGCGCCGCGTAATAATAGATGGTTCCAGCCTCATTGAGCTGCTGGTAGTCGTGATTGTAAAGTCCTCCCCCCAGCTTCCAGCTCAGGCCGTCTTGAGTCCACTCCACCTCAAGCAGCTCTCCATCGCTGGTGCTGAAATTAACCGCCTGCGTGTTCCCCCTCAGAAAGACAGCGTGGCGTGAACCGCAGCTTACCCAAAGCGCCTTGGCTGGAATCCCCAGTGTAAGTACGGTAGGCTCGGACGGGCCGCAAGTTCCCGTACCCACATAAGAGCCGAACAGAAGGCTGCAATCTCCCCGTCCGGCGAGGCCCGCGTCAATTTTCTGAAAATCCTCGTTGAAGTCTCTCCGTAAAAAGCTGTCCTCCGGTTCCCACTGGTGCAGGTGATAGTGCGCTGTATAGTTTGCCATCTATATTACCCCCTCCGCAGGCAAGGCCACCCCCGCGTCCGGTAGACAGCCGGACGCGGGGTTCCTTTCCCGCAGGGGCCGCGTTTTCCAGTACAGCAAAGGCGCTGCCCGGCCCCCCTGCGGGAGGAATGAAAATGGCAGCTTATACGGAACACTATCACCTGCACCAGTGGGAGCCGGAGGACAATTTCCTGCGCACGGATTTCAACGAGGATTTCCGTGTGCTGGATAAAGCACTGGCCTTAAAGCCTGAGATTCTAAGTGGAAGCTATACAGGGGATGATGCCCGAAGCCGGGATATTTCGCTGGGGGTATCGCCCCGGGCAGTCTTTGTGGTAAGGCAGGACGGCGCAATGCAGTCCGACATGTATACCTATGGCGGCCTGGCGCTGCAAGGAGCGCCGGTCACCATGCGGGACGGAAACCTGGTGGAGATCACCAGCAGCGGAATACGGGTGGCCCGCGGCGACCTGATAGAGGGCAGATTCTACGCGGACGCAAACCAATCCGGAATGAGCTACCACTATATAGCTTTCCACTAACAAAAAGAGCCGCCCCCAATCGGGGGCGGCTCTCTTCGTAATAAGCCGATTGCAGTTAGATTACCACTTCACGGTGAGGGTATACACATCGTTAGTAGTAGAGCTCCAATCGCCGTCCTTGTCAATGGTGATAACCTTCTGGCCAGACTGGCTCATATCGATAGCCAGATAAATGTCGCTACGATTGGTCAGCGTGGGGGTAGAGGGCTCGGAACCGTCAAACTTAATCTTAGAGGTGCCGTCAGTCACCGCATCCGCAGGAACGGTAATCTGAACGATAACCTTGCCCTTAACCTGATCGCCGGAGTACAGAGCGCTACCGGAGCCGACATTGCCGGTCACGTCGCCGAGAACCACACCGCCGGACACGGAAACAGTTTCGCCGGTCTTGGTGGACTCAAGCTGAGTGCTGACCTTGCTGGTGTCGCTGATATTGCCAGTCACATTCAGGGTGCCGTTGCCAACGATAGCAGCATTTGCGGTCAGATCACCCTTGACGTTCAGGGTGGCACCAGCGGGGATCTCCAGCTTGCTGGAAATAGTAGCATTACCCTCAAAGGTCACATCCGTGTACTGCTTCAGAGCAGTACCGAGATTGCTCTCGTCGGTAACAGTAGTTACGCTGTCAACCGCGGGGATGTTGCCGTAGGTGTCAACCACCAGCAGCTTCACCTCGTCGGCGACGCCCATCACATAGTAGGCGTTGGCCTGGTAGACACCGGAGGTAGCGGTCTCGATGGCGATGGTGGGCACCACGCCCTCAACGCCGGCCTTGTCGTCGCTGTTGATGCCGATGATAACGGTATCGTCGGTGATCTCAGCGTTGACATTGCTGCCTGTGCTGTTCAGAGAAGCGTCGGTGAAGCGGATATCGCCGTTCTTCTCGTTGTAGGCGATGATGGCGGTACGCAGCAGGTTGTCGACCTCGCTGACAGTGTAGCTGCCGTCCTTGTTCTCCTCGTAGGTAAAGATGTCGCCCTTGGACAGGGAAACCTTCTCGTCGGTCATGATGTCCTTGTGCTCGGTGGCGCCATCCCAGAAGGTGAAGGAAGACACGGTCTCGCCGTCATCGTTCTTGGTAGTGGACACGGCGCTGGTCACATAGCCGTAGTTACTGGTGATAGAGTTGACAGTCCCGGTCAGCTCCACATAAGCCAGAACAATGCTGTTGTAGCCGGTGGAGTTGTCCTTGTTAGCGTAAGCAGTGATATTCTGGTCCACCACAGAGGTAGTGCTGTACTTGGCAAAGTCGGAACCGGCCATAGTAGAGAACTTGCCCGCGCTATCCTTCACAAAGATCACGGCGTCGTCCGCGATGCTCTCGCCGCCAATCTTGCCCTTGCCAGAGTTGTTGACATACTTGCCAGTCACAATCTTGTCGAAGCCGGCCTTGTCGGCGCTGTCGGTCACGGCCTCGGTCAGGACGTACTCGCCCTTCTTGACCTCGTAGGTCACCAGGCCCATAGTATCGGTGTACTTCTTGTCGGTGGTAACCACCTTGGTGGTGCCGTCGGCGAAGAGCAGCTTGGCCTGGGGGCCGTTGATATCGGTGTCAGTCTTCACGACCACGGCGTAATCCTGCAGCTCGTGGCTGGAGGTGACAACCTCGGACTTCACGATGTAGCCGTTGAGCACAGCGGCCTTCACGGTGCTGTCCAGAGCCAGATCCTTGTCGGGAGTGGTGGTAACATAGTTGTACCAGGTACCGTCAATGCGGACGGAGTCGCTCTTGGTGGCCTCGATCTTGCCCTCGACCGTCTCAGCCAGGACATAAGTATCGGTGTCATCCACGGTGTTGGCGGCGTCGCTCTTGATGACATAGTCGTTCTTGGCCATATCGTCGTAAGCGTTCACGTCCTCAAACTTGATGTTGGTTCCAGCCACGTCGGTGTTGAAGGACTTCTCGCCCACGTAGGTCACCTTGGCGGCGGTGAAGGGGACGTAAACGACGGTGTCGATCTTGCCGTTGTCGTCATTGTCGTAAGCCTTCACAGCGGCGGCCTTGTTGCCGCCCACATTCAGGCCGTCAATCAGCTTACCGGTGTAGAGAGCGGTGGTGGTCACATTGCTGTCCACCTTGTAGGTGGTGCCGTCAATCTTGACCTCATTATTGCTGAGAGTACCAACCTTACCAGCAGTGCTCTCCACGATCAGGGAGCTGTCGGTGGAGGCATAGACGCCGTACACATTCTCGCTGTCCTTATACAGAACCTCGACCTTCTGGCCGATCAGGTTGCTGTAGTCACCCTCGACCTTGGTGTACTGGCCCTTGGTGGTGATGCCATTCATGTACAGGGTGTAAGTGCCCTTGCTGTCCTTCTCCACGTCGGTCAGCACAGCGTCGCCGTCGGTGATCAGGGACAGGTACTTGTGGCCCATGGTCTCGTCGGCGTACTTGGTCACGGTGTTCTCGCCGTAAACATTCTGGGTCTTCTGCTCCAGAGCGTACTTGACTTTGCTGAGCTCAGCGCCAGCGACCTCTTTCACGGTCTCGTCAGCGTCGCTGCGGCTGTTGTACACGGAGCCGCTCAGGGCATCAACAGCAGCCTTGATCCCAGAATCAGTGCAGTTGTTCTCCTTGATCGTGAGCACCCACACGCGCTCGGTGCCGGTCACGACGGACTCGGTGCCGGTGTAGCTGTACTGGCTGGTGGTGTAGTTGCCAGCGGCGTTCAGCTCAACCATGTTGGCGTCCAGAGCATTGTAGATCATCTGGGCGGCATTGTCACGGGTCAGCAGGGTGTTGGCGTTCAGATTGGACAGGTTCTTGTAAAGACCGTTCTGGTTGGCCAGCACGTTGGTGTTGATGGCCCAGTCGTTGCCCACCAGGCCAGACTTCTCGGCGTTGTAGCCCAGCACGCCCAGCAGCATCTTGGCGGCCTCGGTGGCGCTCACGGTGCCGGTAGGATCAAACTTGTTGTTGCCGCGGCCAGCGATGATGCCGTTGGCGGCGCAGTACTCAATGTAGGACTCTGCCCAGTGGCCCTTGATGTCGGTAAAGGTGGGAGTGTCCTTGACGCCCAGCACGGGATCCACACCGCCGTTGATGGCGACGCAGAGCATCTTGGCCATCTCGGCACGGGTCACGGTGCCGGTGGGGTCAAAGTAGCTGCCGTCTTCCTTACCATTGATGATGCCCAGGGCAGTCATGGTAGAAACGGCGTCCTTGTTTACGATCTCATCCGCATCGGTGAAATCGCTCGCGTTCACCGCGCTGGCGCCGACACTCATCATGCCCACGAGCATGACGGAGGCCAGAGCCAGGCTGAGAGTCCGCTTGAGGTTTCTCATGTTTGGAATTCCTCCTTCTAAATTTTGAGCTTTCGGGGCATCCTACTCACAACTGCGCTTTTCAGTCAAGTATGACTCCCCTTGCCTCTGTACGCATGATAAAGCATCTTTCGCAAAAGGTCAACACCTCCGGCGCATTTGTAACAAAGCTGTAAAACAACGCCCGTTCCCTGCCAAACCGACCAGAACCGGCCGTTTCCCTCTTTGTATTATAAGGTATCGCAGCCCCCGGGAGGACATCCGCGTCCCCCCGGGGGCTGTTTTTGCCCCGGCTCGCCCGCCCACAACACCCGGCATCCGTAGGGGCGGCCTTTATGGCCGCCCGCGGGCGGGGACAAGCCCCGCCCCTACGTGATGCGCCTTTCTTTGCAGGGGCCGCCGGGCAGATCGCGGGCGGGGACAAGCCCCGCCCCTACGTCCAAGCGACGCAAGACAGCCCGCCGGAAACGAAATCCCGGATGTAGGGGCGGCAAAAACAGTTTTGGGAACAGCGGAAACTTTTGGGCGTTTTTTTCGTCTAATAGATAGCCGCGGCAAATTTAAGGTTTCCTTAAGAACTTGTCACTGCTTTGTAATGCCAAGCCCCGCGGCTTGTGGTACAATGGTAAATGCAATCCAATCGCCAATCTTTAGGGAGGAACAGACATGACCGAACAGCAGCTGTCTCTTATACACATCTCCGAGCCCACGAGACTAGCGCTCAT
>ERZ652168.384-NODE-384-length-12095-cov-20.2553_pt1 | contig 12095 bp, 13 predicted proteins | sample MGYA00514763_ERZ652168 | MGnify/ENA metagenome assembly ERZ652168
CAGTAAACTCAAGGACTATTGTCTGATAATTTAATGAATTTTATATTTAAATGTCCATTATTCGAAGGAAGTGTTTCATATATCTATCGAAGGAGTCCACTAAGCAGGCCATTAAATGTATAGTTTGGAAAAAGTAAGAGATACTATTTCTTAAAATCCGATAGAAAATATATGGAAATGAGGGAATAGGATGAATCAAACGAAAGGAAGCCAGAGTATTGGTTTTGGAGAATCACCTTATCTTATCAGCAGCGGCTCTGTTGTTGGCAGTAAAGAGTCAGAGGGGCCGCTTGCAAAATTATTTGATATGGCCAACCAAGATGATCTTTTCGGAGGCAAGACTTGGGAGGAGGCCGAGAGTAATATGCAGAAAGAGGCGTGTGTACTTGCGCTTGGCAAGGCACATATTACACCTGAAAAGGTCAGGTATCTATTTGGGGGAGACCTGCTGCGCCAGGGCATTGCCACATCAATGGGGGTGGAGGCTCTGCAGATTCCTATGTTTGGGTTATATGGAGCGTGCTCTACTTCCGGCGAGGCTCTGGCATTGAGTGCAATGAGTGTTGCTGCAGGATATGGTGACTATATGCTTGCAGTTACGTCCAGCCATTTTGGCAGTGCAGAAAAAGAATTCCGTTTTCCTCTCGGCTATGCTAGCCAGAGGCCATTATCTGCACATTGGACAGTAACTGGCAGTGGGGCGTTTCTTGTGGGAACAGAGAAAAGCCACGTACGGATCAGCGGTGTAACTGTTGGGAGAATTGTAGATTATGGATTAAAGGATTCACAAAATATGGGTGCATGTATGGCTCCAGCGGCAGCTGATACTATTGAACAGAATTTAAAAGATTTTGGCAGACAGGTAGAAGATTACGATAGAATCGTGACAGGCGACCTGGGATATGTTGGACAGGACATCCTGTTCGACCTGATGAAGAAAAAAGGATATGATATTAAGACAAAACATATGGATTGCGGAATGACCATTTTTGACCAGCAGATACAGGACACCCATGCAGGAGGCAGCGGCTGCGGCTGTGCGGCAGTTACATTATCTGCTTATATCCTTCCCAAAATAAAAAAAGGAGAGTGGAAGAGAATACTTTTCGTTCCTACAGGCGCACTCATGTCCACAGTAAGTTTTAATGAAGGTGCCAGCGTTCCCGGAATCGCACATGCAATTGTTTTGGAACATTGCTGATTAAATTTAGGTACAGGTCAGAAAGCAAATAGGTACACCATTAAAGTTAATTGAGGACGTAACAAAAATAAAAAGGCTACGTCCTAAAAGGAGGTTTTATGGACTACATTTATGCATTTTTAATAGGTGGGATTATCTGTGCATTGGTGCAGATACTGCTGGACCGGACGAAGTTGATGCCAGGGAGGATTATGGTACTTCTTGTATGCAGCGGCGCAGTGCTTGGGTTCTGCAATATTTATGAACCGTTCCAGAAGTTTGCGGGGGCAGGGGCCAGCGTACCCCTTTTGGGATTTGGGAATGTGTTGTGGCAGGGTGTGAAAAAGGCCGTCGATACGGATGGATTTCTTGGGATTTTCATGGGGGGATTTACGGCCAGTGCAGTGGGCATATCAGCAGCGCTCATATTTGGATATATGGCCTCATTCATTTTTGAGCCTAGAATGAAAAAGTAAAATATATATAAAATATAAGTAAAATTTTGTTGTGTTTTGCAAACGATAATGTTATCGTAATAGTACGGGAAAACTTAATATAGCTGTATACTATAGGAGGAAGCGTATGAATTACGTAGGCATTATTATTCCTTTTGTCGGCGGACTCGGCATGTTTATTTATGGAATGCAGATTATGGCCCAGGGCCTGGAGAATGCTGCCGGCAGTAAGATGAAGACATTACTGGAAGCACTGACGAAGAATAAGTTTTTTGGGGTTCTGCTCGGTGCTTTTATTACGGCTGTAATCCAGAGCTCTTCCGCGACTACGGTCATGGTCGTGGGTTTTGTAAATGCAGGGATCATGAATCTTACCCAGGCCATGGGAGTTATAATGGGTGCGAATATCGGCACTACTGTGACAGGCTGGCTCGTATCCAGTGTGGAGTGGGCCAAATTTTTAAGTCCCGGCAATTTGGCGCCTATAGCCATTATGGTAGGCGTGATTGTTATGCTTACAGGGACACGGCGTTCCACTAAGGATGTTTCCAGTATCATTGTTGGCTTTGGGCTTTTGTTTGTCGGTATCACCACCATGTCATCTGCTGTTGCGCCTTTACAGGAATCTGAGGGATTCCGCAGCCTTTTTGTGACACTTGGCCACAATCCGCTGTTGGGGGTCGTAGCAGGGGCGGTTGTTACTGCTATCATTCAAAGCTCATCTGCATCTGTGGGTATTTTGCAGAGTCTCGCTGGGGCAGGCCTGGTTCCCTTTAATGCAGCAGTATATATCATTATGGGACAGAATATTGGTACCTGTGTGACTGCGATCATGTCCAGCATTGGGGCGAAAAAGACGGCTAAGACAGCGGCGGTGATGCATCTTCTGTTTAATATTATTGGAACGATTATTTTCAGCATTGTGGCAATCGTCTTTTTCAAAATCATTAATCCGGCTGCTGGCAACGGCCTGATTACACAGACAGAGATAAGTACTGTCCATACGATATTCAATATTGGCACTACGATACTGCTGTTCCCTGTTTCAGACTGGATTATTAAACTTGCAAAGAAATTGGAAAAAGGGGATGAGAAGGAAACAGACGAAAGCCGTGTGCTTTTAGATGACAGAATGCTGGAGACACCAAGCATCGCACTGCAGTCCACAGTCAGTGAGGCTGTACGTATGGGGAATATTGTAAAAGTAACTCTGGCAAAATCGAAGGATGTTATGTTTACTAAAGACTATCAGAAGATTCTGGAGATTAAAGAGGAAGAAAGCACTGTGGACAGGCTGTGCAGCGGTATTACGGATTATGTCATTAAAATCAGCTCACTTTCTATTAATGAAAAGGAGCACCAACGTGTGGCAAGCCTTCTGCAGATATTATCTGATATAGAGCGTATTAGTGATTATTGTGAAAATATTTCTGAATTTGCAGAAACGCTGCAGTCACGTAAAGCGGAATTTACAGAAATTGGCACCGCAGAATTAAAGGAAATGATGGATGTATGTATAGACAGCTATATATATGCGATAGAAGCCTTTGAGGAAGATAGCAAAGAGAAGGCTATGAAAGTCATTGAAAAAGAGAGCCAGGCTGACGATCTTGAAATTAGGATCAGGTCGAGCCATATGAAGAGGCTGGCAAATAATCAGTGCAATACAGATGCAGGCATTGTTTTTTTAGATGCACTTGTCAGCCTGGAGCGTATTTCAGACCACTCCCGGAATATTGCTGAGGAAGTATTGACAGGGGCATAAGAATTTACGCAGGCGCACAGGACTCACGTATATACCAATATTGGTGATAATTTTATAGAACCCGGGGCATAATATTTGCCTCTGGTTCTTTTTATATGTCAGTATAGGCCATGGCGGTGGGGGAAGTATTCCAGCCATGCAGTTTCAGATGTACGTTGGCACTGGTGCATCCAAATGATTTAACCCAGATTTAACAATTGGCACATTACATATTTTACAATTCTCTTTTATGATTGCAACTGTGAAGGAAATAAAGAGTTTAAGCAAGAAGTAATCACAGGATATTTTGTGAAAGTAAAGGAGATTTGTAAAATGAAAATGAAAAAGTTTATTGCAGCAATATCTATGGTTAGCATGTTGGCAATCGGTGTTACAGGATGCGGCAGCTCAGATGCAGGAACAGATAATACCTCAGATGCTTCGGGGGACACAAATACAGAAGCTTCCGCTGACTGGGACAGCACAAATGATATAACTATAGTATCCCGTGAAGATGGGTCAGGGACAAGAGGCGCGTTTATAGAACTGTTTGGGATAGAGGAGAAAAATGGAGACGAAAAAGTCGACATGACAACTGAGGAGGCACAGATAACAAACAGTACATCTGTTATGCTGACTACAGTTTCAGGGGATGAATATGCAATTGGATATGTCTCTCTGGGTTCATTAGATGAAAGCGTTAAAGCAGTAAAGATTGACGGCGCCGAGGCAACAGCTGATAACGTAAAATCAGGAGATTACAAAGTATCCAGGCCGTTCAACATTGCAACAAAAGAAGATTTAGACAATGAAGTGGCAAAAGACTTTGTAAACTTTATTATGAGTGAAGAGGGCCAGGCAGTTGTTGAAGAAAACCACTATATAGCAGTAGATGACGTAAAGCCTTTTGAGGGGACATCACCGTCAGGAAAAGCTGTAGTGGGAGGCTCTTCCTCTATTGCCCCAGTTATGGAAAAGCTGATCGAAGCATATAAAGCTGTAAATCCAGATGCAGAGATCGAACTTCAGACAACAGACTCCACAACGGGAATGACATCCGCTATTGATGGCAGCTATGATATCGGTATGGCTTCCAGAGAACTAAAAGATGATGAATTGTCCGGAGGACTTACCCCGACAGTTATCGCTACAGACGGTATTGCGGTAATCGTTAATAATAACAGTACAGTGGATGAGCTGAGCAGTGAACAGGTAAAAGCGATCTATACAGGCGAGGCTCTTACATGGGATGAGGTAATCGAATAAATGAAATCAAAAGCATGGAATGAGAAATTCATGCAGGGAGTGTTCTTTATTGCCGCCTGTGCTTCGGTGCTGGCGGTAGCTCTCATTTGTATCTTTTTATTTGCAAATGGGATCCCCGCAATGAAAGAAATCGGATTTTTCAAATTTGTGTCAGGAGAAATGTGGAAGCCCAATAACAGTATATATGGAATACTTCCTATGATAATAGGCAGTATCTATGTGACAGCAGGAGCCATACTTTTTGGCGTGCCTATTGGAATATTGACTTCTGTGTTTATGGCGATGTACTGCCCGAAAAAAATTTACAGGCCTCTCAAAGCCGCAACAGAATTGCTGGCAGGAATCCCTTCGGTAGTATATGGTTTTTTTGGCTTGGTGGTTTTAGTGCCCTGGATCAGAGAATTTGGGAGGACGTTAAAAGCTATGGGGTTAGTAAGAAGCAGTGGAAACGGCAATAGTATACTGACTGCCTCCATTCTTCTCGGGATGATGATTCTTCCAACAATTATCGGGGTGACAGAGTCCGCCATCCGTTCTGTGCCGCCGCAGTATTATGAGGGCGCCCTTGCCCTTGGGGCGACCCGTGAGAGAAGTATTTTCCGTGTTATTATGCCTGCTGCAAAATCAGGGGTGATAGCCGGGATTGTGCTTGGAATCGGGCGCGCCATAGGGGAAACAATGGCAGTTATTATGGTAGCCGGGAACCAGGCCAGGATGCCGGCCGGCATTTTAAAAGGGGTGCGTACTCTTACCGCCAATATTGTGATTGAGATGGGGTATGCCACAGATTTGCACAGAGAGGCTTTGATTGCCACGGGTGTTGTTCTCTTTGTGTTTATCCTTATTATAAATTTCAGTGTAGCTTTATTGAACAGGAGGTCAGAACGTGAGTAATCAAACAACATTCGGCCAGAAGCTGAAAAATTATTTGAAAAACCATCCCGGATCCTTTCTTGTGATGCTGCTGGTTATCCTAGGCGCAGTCCTGACATTTACAGTACTGATTTTCCTGATAGTGTATATCCTTGTACATGGGATTCCCTATATTAAGCCGTCACTCTTTTCATTTACTTATACATCCGACAATGCATCGCTGATGCCGGCCCTAATCAATACTCTTACAATGACATTTCTTTCCCTGCTGGTTGCTGTCCCGCTGGGGATATTTGCGGCTATTTTTTTAGTCGAGTATGCGAAGAGGGGTAACAAGTTCATGAATGTAATACGCCTTACCACAGAGACGCTTTCAGGCATCCCTTCTATCGTGTATGGACTGTTTGGAATGCTGTTTTTTGTAAATACGCTGGGATGGGGATTTTCTCTGCTTGCAGGGGCGTTTACATTGGCAATCATGATTCTGCCGCTGATTATGCGCACCACAGAGGAAGCGTTAAAGTCTGTGCCTGATTCCTTCCGGGAAGGAAGCTTTGGATTGGGGGCAGGGAAACTGCGGACAGTATTCCGTATCGTCTTACCCTCTGCGGTGCCTGGGATCCTGGCGGGCGTGATTCTGGCCATTGGCAGGATTGTGGGAGAGACTGCAGCGCTTATGTATACAGCAGGGACTGTGGCCAATGTACCTTCCAGTGTGATGGGTTCAGGGAGGACGCTGGCCGTGCATATGTATAATCTGGCCAGCGAGGGACTGTATATGGATCAGGCATATGCAACAGCGGTGGTGCTGCTTGTGCTGGTAGTCGGGATCAATGCAATATCCAGCGTAATAGCAAGAAAATTAACGAAAGCGTAGAAAGGTAATAGAGATGGGAAAAATAAGTATCAAAAATCTGGACTTGTATTACGATGATTTCAAAGCCCTAAAGGATGTAAACCTGGAAATAGAACCCAATAAAATCACCGCTTTTATCGGGCCCAGTGGATGTGGGAAATCAACACTGTTAAAATCAATTAACCGGATGAACGACTTGGTGGAAGGGTGCCGTATAGAAGGAGAGATTCTGCTGGACGGGGAAAATATCTTTAAAGGCATGGATGTGAACATTCTCAGAAAAAGAGTCGGCATGGTGTTCCAGAAACCGAACCCTTTTCCAATGAGTATTTATGATAATATCGCATTTGGCCCGAGAACCCATGGAATCCATTCTAAGGCCAAGTTAGATGACATAGTGGAAAGATCCCTGCGCAATGCTGCCATTTGGGATGAGTGTAAAGACAGGCTGAAAAAGAGTGCCCTGGGAATGTCAGGGGGACAGCAGCAGCGACTTTGTATTGCAAGGGCTTTGGCTGTGGAGCCTGAAGTTCTTCTGATGGATGAACCCACCTCAGCCCTGGATCCAATTTCCACATCCAAAATTGAAGATCTTGCTATGGAGCTGAAAAAAGATTATACTATTGTCATGGTAACACATAATATGCAGCAGGCAGTGCGCGTGTCGGATAATACGGCCTTCTTTCTTCTCGGTGAGGTTGTAGAATACAATGATACGGAGAAATTATTCTCCATACCGGCAGATAAAAGGACAGAGGATTATATTACAGGGAGGTTTGGTTAGGATATGCGTAATAAATTTGATATGCAGTTACAGTTACTGGAGGAGCAGCTTACACATATGGGTGAGCTCTGTGAGATAGCCATAGCCAAGGCTACAAAGGCGCTGAAGGAGGGGAGCCCTGAACAGGCCAGGGCAATTATGGCGGCTGATGAGGAGATTGACCAGATAGAGAAGGATATTGAGAGACTCTGTCTGAAGCTGCTTTTACAGCAGCAGCCAGTGGCAAAGGATCTGCGGAGGATTTCTGCAGCTCTGAAAATGATTACGGATATGGAACGTATCGGTGACCAGACTTCTGATATCGCGGAGATTGTAATTTCATCGGGAAACAACACGGCAGTGGATATTAAAGAAATCGGGACTATGGCAGCAGCAGCCAGCAAGATGGTGCGTGACAGTGTGACAGCATATGTATCCAAAGATCTTGAGCTGGCGGAGAGTGTAATGAAAGCGGATGATGTGGTAGATGAGCTGTTTAACACTATCCGCGATGAACTGATCCGTTATATCCGTGCAGAAAAAGGTGAAAATGGAGGTAATATTTTCGATCTGATTATGGTAACAAAGTATTTGGAGCGTATTGGTGACCATGCCACAAATATTGCTGAATGGGTAGAATTTTCCATTACAGGCGTGCACCGTAATAATGCTGTGCTGGAAGAGAAATAAAAAAGAGGAGCTATTTATAATGATATATTGCGTGGAAGATGATGATAACATCCGGGAGCTTGTAATATATACATTGGAAACAACAGGGTTAAAAGCGCAGGGGTTTGCCGACGGCAGCGCATTTATGGAAGCTTTGGCGTTTGATACGCCAGAGCTTATTTTGCTTGATATCATGCTGCCGGGAGAGGATGGCCTGGCCCTGCTTTCCAAACTGAAGGGGTCTGCCAAGACAAAGGATATACCAGTCATTATGGTAACGGCAAAGGGAGCAGAATATGACAAAGTAATCGGACTGGATTCAGGGGCCGATGACTATGTGACAAAGCCTTTTGGAATGATGGAGCTTGTATCCAGGATTAAAGCTGTCATGCGCCGTACTGGGCAAAAGATAGATAAAACAGATATCAGCATAGCGGGGGTGCGGATCAATATTAAAAAGCATGAGGTGACTGTAGATGGAACCCCGGTGACGCTGACCTTAAAGGAGTTTGAGCTTTTAGAGAGGCTGATGCGTAACCAGAATATAGTGTTGACAAGAGACCAGCTTCTGGAGGATATATGGGGATATGACTTTGACGGGGAAACCAGGACAGTGGATGTACATGTAAGGACTCTCCGCCAAAAGCTGGGAAGTAAGGGAGAGATTATAGAGACGGTCAGGGGGGTCGGATACAGGGTAGGGGGATATCATGAGGATTAGGATCCAGAGGAGCATGATGCTTGTTATATTTGGTACCCTACTTATTTCATATCTAATATTGACAGTTGCCCTGTATGGCCATAACATGGATTTAATGAAGATGGAGGTCAGGCAGGAGGCCAGATATATCAGAACAGCAATTAATATTACAGGCTCCTTATACCTGGAGAAAATGGATGAGGTAGATGTGCGGACAAGGGTCACACAGATATCTTCAGATGGCGCCGTGATCTACGATTCTGGCAGAGATGCTAAAACTTTGGACAGCCATAAATCCAGGAAAGAAGTACAGCAGGCGCTGTCCAAAGGGACTGGGGAAGATGTAAGGATGTCTGATACCCGGGGGCAGGAAATGTACTACTATGCTCTTTTACTTGAGGATGGGACAGTGCTGCGGGTAGCAAAGTCTATGGATAATTTAGCTGCCACTGCCATGAGTGTACTGCCTGTGATGGGGGTTCTGGCAGTATTTATGCTGTTTCTGGCCTGGCTTTTGGCAAAGTGGCAGACAGCGAGGCTGATAAAACCAATCAATGAATTAAATATTGAGCATCCGCTGGACAATGACATTTATCCAGAACTGGCCCCCTTGTTACGGGCAATAGATGCGCAGAATCAGGAAAGAGAGGCTGTCTCCAACATGCGGAAGGAATTTTCCGCAAATGTTTCCCATGAACTGAAGACGCCTCTGACCTCTATATCTGGTTATGCGGAGATTATAAAAAATGGGATGGTCAGGCCCCAGGATATTCCTAATTTTTCTGAGAGAATCTACAAGGAGGCCAGGCGCCTGATTACTCTTGTGGAGGATATTATCAAGCTTTCCAGGCTGGACGAAGAGTCTGTAGAACTGGAGAAAGAGGATGTGGATCTTTATCATTTATGCCGGGAAATTATAAGCAGGCTTTCCCCCCAGGCGGCGGCAAAGAATGTACGGTTTGTCATTGCGGGGGAGCCGGTTATCTATCATGGGATCCGGCAGATTTTAGATGAGATGATTTATAATATTTGCGAAAATGCAATCAAGTATAATGTGCAGGGCGGCAGGGTATCCGTATGGGTGGGGAATACTCTTGAAGGCCCCAAAGTCAGCGTGGCAGATAATGGCATAGGGATACCGAAGGAGCACCAGGAGAGAATCTTTGAGCGTTTTTACCGTGTGGATAAGAGCCACTCTAAAGAAAGAGGGGGGACAGGGCTTGGACTGTCTATTGTTAAGCACGGCGCGCTGCTTCATGGTGCAAAGGTCTTTGTGGACAGCGAAATAGGGAGCGGGACACGGATAGATATAAAATTCTAAAGATTTTTCCGGGAGATATGCCCCACGGAGGGGATAGTGGACGCATGGCATACATTGCCCTGCAGAAGTCTTGCCAAAATGCTGAGACAGAAAATGCGTAACCTGATAAAGATAAATATGTTTTGGGGGAGAGGTATGTCAGAAGGGATAAAGATTGGCGCTAAGAAACAAGAGCCGGGCGGGCGTGACAGCGAAGAGAGGAAAGCCGTACTCGAGCTGGCCCTGGATATGGGGCGTGTCCTTTTGAAAAATGGCGCGGAAATCTTTCGGGTGGAGGAAACGATCAGGCGGGTATGCAGCAGGTACCATATTGAAGATGTAGATCCCTTTGTCATGAGCAATGGAATTTTTATTACTGCATGCTATGGAAGTGAGGAAATTTATGCACGTGTAAAACATATTCCCCTTTCAGGCTTCCATCTGGGGATTGTAACAGAAGTAAATGACCTGTCCCGAGAAATAGCAGCCGGGAATATGGGACTTTGTGAAGCACGGGCACGGCTCAGTGAGATCGAAAAAATGCCTCCTAAAAGGGGGCGGTTCAGAGTTTTTGCCGCAGGTATTGGCAGCGGCTGTTTCTGCTATCTGCTGAAGGCCAACGTCTGGGAGAGTATGGTGGCTGTAATCATAGGATGTATGCTTTATACGTTCGTTATTTTTGCAGAAAATCACAGGCTGACAAAAATTATTATTAACATTGTAGGCGGCGGTTTTATAACAGTGATGGCTCTTTTGGCCATACAGATTCCCTGGACTGTCCCTGTCAGGATGGATAAAATTATTGTGGGTTCCATACTTCCCCTTGTCCCAGGGGTAGCTTTTGTCAATTCTATCAGAGACATTGCAAACAGCGATTTCATTTCCGGCATTGTGAGGATTGTAGATGCACTGCTTGTGTTCGTCTATATTGCTATTGGAGTAGGATTTGTGCTTGGCTGCTATAATAATCTGGCAGGAGGTGCAGGCCTATGGTGATGACCGCAGGAAGCATATTCGGCAATATATTTTGTTCCTTTCTGGGGACTATCGCATTTTCTGTTCTGTTTAATGTTCCCCGGCGGTTTTATCTGTGCTGCGGCCTGACCGGAACAGCAGGATGGCTTTGTTATTGTGCGGTTCTGGGAGTGGCCTCACCGTCCACAGCCTCCTTTTTAGGGACGGCAGTTGTGGTCCTGATATCCAGGATGCTGGCAGTGTGGAAGAAATGTCCTATTACTATTTTCCTTGTCTCCGGCATTTTCCCTCTTATTCCCGGCACAAGCATCTACTATACTGCATATAATCTGGTGCAGGGTGAGCTTTCAGAGGCAGCCAGCATGGGGATAGGGGCGGTCAAGGTGGCCTTTGCCATTGTGCTTGGGATAGTCTTTGTGGTATCGGTGCCTAAACAGTGGTTCAAGTTTTCCTACTGGCGCAGCAGACGGCGCGGCGTCTCAGAAAATTCAGACTTATAGGCCCGGGAGAAAGCAGAGTAGTCATGAAAACCAGAAGCAAAACATGCCTGTGTGGCAGGCATACCCTGTGATATCAGGTTTCTTGCAAGCAGCAGGCGGCGGTACGTTATATAATTTCCTATTGTATAGCCTGTCTCGGCCTTAAACAGGCGCATCATATAATATTTACTTATATAAAAGGTGCCTGACAGCCTGTCAATGCTTAAGTCCTCTGCCAAGTGGCTGTTGATGTACTGGATAATATTTATGATTTTTGAGTTATATAATTCAGTGTCCAGAAACTCTACGCGGTTTTTAATGGCGGCTCTGTTCAAGTGGATCATGAACTCCAGAAATAAAAGTTGGCGGTATAGGCTTTGCGCATACTCCTGGTCCTCAAAAGAACGTTCCAGGCGGTTCATAGTTTTAAAGAGAGAGCTTTTCTCGAAATTGTGGATACGCAGAACATTGGAACGTTCTTTTTTTGCCTTTTCAAAGCAATAGTGCAGGTCGTATTCGTCTGTCTTATAGGCATCCATAAAGCTGGGGGAAATATAGACAATTATTCTTTCATATGCATTACAGCTGTCAACTTGTACCCGGTGGATATCATTGCGGCTTACCAGAATAATGTCATAAGGCTTCAGGGCATAAGATTTCCCTTCTATAAAGTATTGCACTTTGCCCCTGATAAAAATTGTGATTTTGTGAAAGTCATGATAATGGAAGTCGAATTCTCTGGATATACTGTCTTTAAGGTGGAATATCCTAAAGTCGCTGTTCAGGTATCCACGTTTATTATATTGCTGCATAGACTCCCTCCTCTATATAGTTA
>ERZ652168.385-NODE-385-length-11933-cov-6.19776_pt1 | contig 11933 bp, 8 predicted proteins | sample MGYA00514763_ERZ652168 | MGnify/ENA metagenome assembly ERZ652168
ACTCCAGCTTCTGGACCGAATTGCCCAGGCCCTGCCCCCACATTTCGCCGCGACCAAAGGCCATCAGCGACTGGGTTAGCTGGTAGCCGCTGCCGAACGGATCTTCCCACGGGTTCCAGAAAGAGGTCACGCGGCGGATACGGTACGGTTCAGCCAGAATCAGCAGTACGACCGCCGAAAGCCCCATCCCGATAATGGCGATGAACTGCCACAGCTTGGCTCCCGCCAGGAACAGCATGGCCAGGGTGGTCACAAACAGCACGACGACGGTACCGAGGTCAGGCTGCGCCAGCAGTAAAATCGCCAGTACGAAAATCACGCCCATCGGCTTTAAGAAGCCGCGCAGGTTGTTACGCACTTCGTCGCCTTTACGCACGAGGTAGTTGGCGATGTAGCAGAACAGCGACAGCTTGGTAAACTCCGCAGGCTGGATACGCAGCGGCCCCAGCGCAATCCAGCGCGACGCCCCGTTAACCGAGCTACCGACCACCAGAACAATCAGCAGCATGACGATAGAGGCGATCAGCATCGCGGTACTATGGCGCTGCCAGAACTCCATCGGCAGGCGCAGCGTCACCATCGCCAGCCCTAGCGCCAGCAGAATGTATAAGCCATCGCGCTTGGCAAACAGAAACGGATCGTTCGCCAGACGCTGGCCTACCGGCATCGACGCCGAGGTCACCATAATGAAGCCGATTGCGGCCAGGCCAAAGGTCAGCCACAGCAGCATCCGGTCATACATCACCAGGCTATCAGTATCTTTTTGCCGCGAGCCCATCACCCAGCCTTTCAGCGCGGCGAACAGCCATGCGAAAATAAACATTCCCGGCAGACGCGGCAGTCTCAGCCGTGGCATTTTCAGGCGCGGGAGTGATAAACGCATCAACCTAACTCCTTCGCCAGGCGAGCAAAGATGTCGCCGCGTTGTTCAAAGTTTTTAAACTGATCGAGGCTGGCGCACGCGGGAGACAGCAGCACCATATCGCCCGCGACAACCTGCGGCGCAATCTGGCGCATCGCCTGCTCCATGGTTTCCGTTTGCACGGCGACGTCCGGGCGAAGGGCCGCCAGCTGCGCGCCGTCGCGGCCGAAGGAGTACAGGCGAACGTTGTCGCCGGTCAGGTAACGGCTTAACGGCGTGAAATCAGCGGATTTCCCATCGCCGCCCAGCAGCAGATAGAGCGTTCCATCAAGATGCAGCCCATTGAGCGCCGCTTCGGTACTGCCGACGTTGGTGGCTTTAGAATCGTTGATCCAGCGCACGCCGTTGTGCTCCAGCACCAGCTGGAAACGATGCGCCAGCCCGGTGAATGTGGTCAGCGCTTTCAGGCTACTGGCGCGCGGCAGACCCACCGCGTCCGCCAGAGCCAGGGCCGCAAGCGCGTTACTGTAGTTATGCTGGCCGCTAATCTTCATCTCTTTGACGTTGAGCACTTTCTCGCCTTTGACGCGCAGCCAGGTTTCTCCCTGCTGGCGGTTCAGGTGATAGTCGCCAACGTCAACGCCGAAGCTGATGCAGCGATCGTCAGCGCCGCGTACCGGCATGGTTAACGCATCGTCGGCATTGACGATACAGGCCCGCGCATTCTCATAAACGCGCAGTTTGGCGGCGCGATACTGCTGAAGCCCCAGCGGATAGCGGTCCATATGATCTTCGGTGACGTTAAGGATCGTCGCCGCGGCCGCCCGCAGGCTGGAGGTGGTTTCCAGCTGGAAGCTGGAAAGCTCCAGGACATAGAGTTCGCGCTCAGGATCCAGCAGCATCAGCGCCGGCAGGCCAATATTGCCCCCGACGCCAACGTTCAACCCCGCCGCTTTCGCCATTTCTCCCACAAGGGAAGTCACGGTGCTTTTACCGTTGGAACCGGTGATCGCAATAATCGGCGCCTGCGCCTCGCGGCAGAACAGTTCAATATCGCCGACTATTTCTACCCCCGCATCCGCCGCGGCGCTCAGGGAAGGATGCGCCAGCGCGATGCCAGGGCTGGCAACAATCAGGTCCGCCGTCAACAGCCAGTCTTCGTTCAGACCGCCGACATAGCGCTCAACGGCTTCCGGCAGCTTATCCAGCCCCGCCGGAGCAACGCGGGTATCCATCACCCGCGGCGTCACGCCGCGAGCCATGAAAAAGTCCACGCATGACAGGCCGGTCATACCCAGCCCAATAATGACGACTTTTTTACCCTGATAATCTGCCATGATTAACGTACCTTCAGCGTCGCCAGGCCAATCAGCACCAGCATCAGCGAAATAATCCAGAAACGCACGATAACGCGCGGTTCCGGCCAGCCTTTCAGTTCATAGTGATGGTGAATCGGCGCCATGCGGAAGATGCGCTGACCGCGCAGCTTGAAGGAGCCGACCTGCAGAATCACCGAGAGCGTTTCCACCACAAATACGCCGCCCATAATCACCAGCAGGAATTCCTGGCGCAGCAGCACGGCGATAATCCCCAGCGCGCCGCCGAGTGCCAGCGAACCCACATCGCCCATAAAGACCTGTGCCGGATAGGTGTTAAACCACAGGAAGCCCAGGCCCGCGCCGACAATCGCCGTACAGACGATCACCAGTTCACCGGCGTGACGCAAATAAGGGATATGCAGGTAGTTGGCGAAATTCATGTTCCCGGTCGCCCAGGCAACCAGCGCGAAGCCGGCGGCAACGAATACGGTTGGCATAATCGCCAGCCCATCAAGGCCGTCGGTCAGGTTGACCGCATTACCGGTCCCGACGATAACAAAATAGGCCAGCAGGACGTAGAACAGGCCCAGCTGCGGCATCACGTCTTTAAAGAACGGCACCACCAGCTGAGTCGCCGGCGTATCTTTACCCGCCATATACAGCGCAAAGGCGACGCCCAGCGCAATCACCGACATCCAGAAGTATTTCCAGCGGGCAATCAGGCCCTTGGTATCTTTGCGAACCACCTTACGGTAGTCATCAACGAAGCCGATGATGCCGTAGCCCACCAGTACCGTCAGCACGCACCAGACGTAGGGGTTAGATGGATAGGCCCACAGCAGAACGGAGACAACAATGGCGGTCAGGATCATGATCCCGCCCATGGTCGGCGTACCGCGCTTACTAAAGTGAGATTCCGGGCCATCGTTACGTACAACCTGGCCAAAGGAGAGTTTTTGCAGACGGGCGATCATGCGCGGGCCCATCCACAGAGAGATGAACAGCGCGGTCAGCAGGCTGACAATGGCGCGAAACGTCAGGTAGGAAAAGACGTTAAAGCCTGAATAATATTTGACCAAATGTTCGGCCAGCCATACTAACATGTTCCGTTCTCCTGTAATGCGCGTACTACCACTTCCATGGCGGCACTACGTGAACCCTTCACTAAAATGGTCATAATTTTATGTTCTGCGGTGAGCTCGCGCAGGCGGGTCACCAGCGTGGCCTTCTCGCTAAAATGTTCGCCAACGCCGCTGGCGCCGCTGATCTCTGCGCTCAACGTACCGACGCTCAGTACGCGATCGAGCCCGGCCGCTTTTGCCGCTTCGCCCACCTGACGATGGCACGCCTGGCTTTCCGCGCCGAGTTCGGCCATATCGCCGACGACCAGTACCCGGTAGCCCGGCATCTCAGACAGCACCTGTACCGCAGCGGTCAGCGAGCCGACGTTGGCGTTATAGGAATCATCCAGCAGCAGCTGGCTGTCGGTCAGCTGAATCGGGAATAACCGCCCCGGTACCGCTTGCAGATCTTTCAGACCCGCTTTGATCGCCTCATGCGTCGCCCCCACCGCCATTGACAGCGCCGCGGCAGCCAGCGCGTTGGCGATGTTATGGCGCCCCGGCAGCGGTAGCAGTACATCAACGCTGCCCGTTGGGGTCTGCAGAGTAAATTCAGTCCCGTGCGACGTCACATGAACGTTGGTTGCCGTGAAATCGCTGTGGGCGGCGTTCGGCGAAAAACGCCAGGTTTTACGCTCGCCAATCACGCTTTGCCAGTTCAGCCAGTCATTATTGTCGGCGTTCATAATCGCGATGCCGTTGAGCGGCAGACCGGTGTAAATTTCGCCCTTGGCTTTCGCCACGCCTTCCAGAGATCCAAAGCCTTCCAGGTGCGCGGCGGCCAGGTTATTCACTAACGCGGCTTCGGGACGGGTCAGGCTAACGGTCCAGGCAATTTCCCCCTGGTGATTAGCGCCTAACTCGATGACCGCGTAGTCATGTTCTTTGGTGAGACGCAGCAGCGTCATCGGCACGCCGATATCGTTGTTCAGGTTACCTGCGGTATACAGCGTATTGCCGCACTGGCTCAGAATCGCCGCGGTCATCTCTTTAACCGAGGTTTTTCCGGAAGATCCGGTCAGCGCGACCACGCGCGCCGGCACCTGCTGACGCACCCACGCGGCCAGTTCGCCAAACGCCAGACGCGTATCCTTCACCACCACCTGCGGTAGATCGCAGGCCAGCTGACGGCTGACCAACAGCGCACCCGCGCCGGCAGCTTTCGCCTGTTCGGCAAAGTCATGCGCATCAAAGCGCTCGCCTTTTAGCGCCACGAACAGGCAGCCCGCCGTGATTTTACGGGTATCGGAGGTGACGTCATCAATCGCCACATCGCGGCCGTGCAGCTCGCCATGCGTGATGCCGGCGAGCTGGCTGAGAGTCAAGCGAATCATGCTACCGCCCCCAGCAGACGCGCTACGGTGACGCGGTCAGAGTAATCGAGTCGGCGATTGCCGACGATTTGATAGTCCTCGTGGCCTTTGCCCGCCACCAGAACGACGTCGTTTTCTTTCGCCTGCATCACCGCATTAGTGACCGCTTCCGCACGACCTTCCACCGCCCTGGCATGGCCCGCGTCCAGCATGCCGGCCAGAATGTCGTTGATAATCGCCCGCGGCTCTTCGGTGCGCGGGTTGTCGTCGGTGACAACCACGATATCGGCAAACTCTTCGGCGATAGCGCCCATCAGCGGACGCTTGCCTTTGTCGCGATCCCCGCCGCAGCCAAATACGCACCACAGTTTACCGCGACAGTGCAGACGCGCCGCCTGCAGCGCTTTTTCCAGCGCATCAGGCGTGTGGGCGTAATCAACGACCACGGTCGGTTTACCCGGCGCGGCGAACACTTCCATACGCCCGCATACCGGCTGCAGGCGCGCGGCGGTTTTCAGCAGATCGGCAAGCGGATAGCCCAGCGCCAGCAGGGTGGCTAAGGCCAGCAGCAGATTGCTGACGTTAAAGGCGCCCATCAGGCGGCTTTCGATCTCGCCGTTCCCCCAGCTGGAGGCAAACTGAATGGTGGCGCCGCTATCGTGATAGCTCACGGCGGTCGCTTTGAGCCAGCGGCCCCGGCAGTTCGGGTTAATGTGATCTTCCATCGATACGGCAACCGCATCCGGCAGCTTCGCCAGCCAGCGGCGACCGACTTCATCGTCCGCATTAACAATCGCCTGCCCGCAATGGTGGGTTGAGTAGAGCAGCCATTTCGCCGCTTCGTAATGTTCCATATCACCGTGGTAATCGAGGTGATCGCGGCTCAGGTTGGTGAAGACCGAGGCGGCAAACTGCAGCGCGGCTACGCGATGCTGCACCAGCCCGTGGGAAGAGACTTCCATCGCGGCGAACGTCGCCCCCTGCCCTACCAGGCCAGAGAGTACGTGTTGAACATCAACGGCCGAACCGGTGGTGTTTTCCGTTGGGATAACTTTCTCCAGCAGGCCATTGCCTACGGTTCCCATTACCGCGCTGGTTTCCCCCAGCAACTGCGCCCACTGCGCCAGCAGCTGTGTCGTGGTGGTCTTGCCGTTAGTCCCGGTGACGCCCACCAGGCGCAGTTGTTCCGAAGGCTGATGGTAAAAACGCCCGGCCAGCGCGGATAAGCGCTCGTTGAGTTGGCTCAGATAGATAACCGGCACACCGTGCATTTCACGGATTTCGCCGTCATGGGCCTCATCTTTGGCCTCAGCAATAATGGCAGCAACACCTTGCGCTATCGCCTGCGGGATATAACGACGCCCGTCCGCCTGATGACCTAAAACCGCGACAAAAAGATCGCCAGAAGCAGCCACCCGGCTGTCCAGCGTCATTTCTCGCAGAATTCGCTCCGGCGCATTTGGCACCCACGGAGCGAGAAGGTCGCGCAAATTACGATCTGCCACCTGTTCCCTCGCCTTGATTAATCACTAATTCACTTTTTTCAGCCGTTGCCAGCGCATCCGGTTCAATGTTCATGGTGCGCAGTACGCCGCCCATGATGGCACCGAAGACCGGCGCGGAAACGGCGCCGCCGTAGTATTTACCCGCCTGCGGATCGTTGATCACCACCACCAGCGCAAAGCGCGGATGGCTGGCGGGCGCAACGCCTGCGGTGTAAGCAATGTATTTGTTGATGTAGCGGCCGTCGGGCCCTACTTTTTTCGCCGTACCGGTTTTAATGGCGATGCGATAGCCTTTGATCGCCGCCTTCACGCCGCCGCCGCCGGGCAGCGCCACGCTTTCCATCATATGAACAACGGTACGAACGAGTGATTCCGGGAAGACGCGCTCGCCCGGAACCGGTGGATCAACTTTGGTAATCGATAGCGGGCGATAGATGCCGTAGCTGCCGATCGTTGCGTAGACTCGCGCTAACTGTAACGGGGTTACCATTAGCCCATAGCCGAAAGAAAAGGTGGCCCTCTCTATGTCAGACCACCGTTGTTTTTGAGGGTATAAGCCACTGCGTTCTCCGACCAACCCCAAATTGGTCGCTTTTCCGAGTCCAAAACGTGAGTAAGTATCTACTAACGCTGAGGACGGCATCGCTAACGCCAGCTTAGAAACACCGACGTTACTCGACTTCTGTAGTACCCCGGTCAGGGTCAATTCGCTGTAGCGCGCCACGTCTTTGATTTCGTGGCCGTTAATTCGATAGGGAATGGTGTTCAGTACGGTATTTTCGTTAACAATGCCGCGCTGAAGCGCGGTCATCACCACCATCGGCTTCACCGTTGAACCCGGCTCAAACACGTCGGTAATGGCGCGGTTACGCATCGTATCTTTGGAGGTGCCCGCGAAATTATTCGGGTTGTACGACGGGCTGTTGGCCATCGCCAGCACTTCGCCGGTGTTAACGTCGACCAGAACCGCGGTACCTGACTCCGCTTTGTTGAACGCCACCGCATTATTCAGCTCGCGATACACCAGTGCCTGCAGGCGTTCGTCAATGCTCAGCGCCAGGTTATGCGCGGCCTGGCTATCGGTGGACGAAATATCTTCGATTACCCGACCATAGCGGTCTTTACGCACGATACGCTCGCCGGGCTGGCCGGTAAGCCACTTATCAAAGCTCTTCTCTACGCCCTCAATCCCCTGGCTATCGACGTTAGTGAAGCCAATGAGGTGAGCGGTTACTTCGCCAGACGGATAGTAGCGGCGGGACTCTTCCCGCAGATGAATCCCCGGCAGCTTCAATTTACGGATGTAGTCGGCCATATCAGGGTTCACCTGACGCGCCAGATAGATAAAACGCATCCGTGGATTGGTATTGATGCGCGATGCCAGCTGATCCAGCGGCATATTCAGCGCATCGGCCAGCGCCTTCCAGCGGTTGTCCAGGGTCACGCCCCCGGCTTCATGCAGCTCTTTCGGGTCAGCCCAGATAGCTTTTACCGGCACGCTCACCGCCAGCGGGCGGCCGGAACGATCGGTTATCATTCCGCGCGCGGTAGAGACTTCCTGCACGCGCAGAGAACGCATATCGCCCTGGCGTACCAGCATGTCCGGGCTAATCACCTGTAACCAAGCCACGCGGCCCAGCAGGAAGCCCAGCGCCAGCAGAATACAGCCGCACAGCAACGCAAAACGCCAACTGATAAAGTTGGCCTGTTCTTCCTGACGTTTTGCTTTTGGCGTTTTCGGCGCTGCTTTCATGCGTCGCAATAATCCTTATTTCTGTACAACGATATTTTCTTGTGATGGATCGACGTGCTGCATCTGCAGCTTCTCGGTCGCGATCCGCTCAACCCGACTGTGATCGCCGAGAGCATTTTCTTCGAGGATCAGGTTGCGCCATTCAATATCCAGCGCGTCGCGTTCCAGCACCAGCTGTTCGCGCTGCGCGGTTAAGAGGCGAGTATGGTGCGCCGTTGTCACCACCGTAATCGCCGTAATAATGATGCAAATGAACAGGCAGAGTGGCAGCTTCCCAAACCGCAGAAGGTCGTCTCCGATCACGCCAGGCAAAGCATGGCGCTCGTTGCTTCCTATCGACCCTTTCACCTTGCTTAGGGCTTCTGTCACTCTGCCGATCATGCGTTCGTCCTCTCTGCAATACGCAGAACTGAACTACGGGCACGAGGATTTTCAGCTACCTCTTTTTCGCCCGGCATCAACTTGCCTAATGCTCTTAACTCACGACCGCCCAGTTTTTTAAGCTGCTCTTCGGTCATCGGTAACCCTGCCGGAACCTGCGGACCGCGGCTTTGCTCGCGCATAAAGCGCTTCACAATACGGTCTTCCAGCGAGTGGAAACTGATGATTGAGAGCCGCCCGCCCGGGGCCAGCACGCTGAGCGAGCTTTTTAGCGCCTGCTCTATCTCCTCCAGTTCACTGTTCACCCAAATGCGCACCGCCTGGAAGGTACGGGTCGCGGGATGTTTGAATTTATCTTTCACCGGCGTCGCCGCCGCAACGACCTCCGCCAGCTCTTTGGTACGCGTCATCGGTTCCACGCGGTTGCGTTCGACGATGGCGCGGGCAATGCGTTTACCAAAGCGCTCTTCGCCGAAGGTTTTGATGACCCAGGCGATATCGGCTTCGTCGGCGGTTTGTAGCCATTCAGCGGCTGACTGGCCGCGCGTCGGATCCATGCGCATATCCAGCGGACCATCGCGCATAAAAGAGAAGCCACGTTCAGCGTCATCCAGCTGCGGTGAAGAGACGCCAAGATCGAGCAGAATACCGTCGATCTTGCCGGTTAGATTGCGCTCGCCAACATAGTCGGCCAGCTGAGAAAAAGGACCATGAACGATGGAAAAGCGGGGATCATCGATAGTTTTCGCGACGGCGATAGCCTGCGGGTCGCGATCGATCGCCAGCAGGCGTCCCTCCGCTCCCAGCTGGGAGAGAATCAGGCGCGAGTGACCGCCGCGGCCAAAGGTACCATCAATGTAGATACCGTCAGGACGAATATTCAGGCCGTTAACGGCTTCATCCAGAAGTACCGTAGTGTGTTTATAATTTTCCATCATTTTACAAAGACAAATCCTGCAGGCGCTCCGACAGTTCCCCGGAAGCGGACTGCTCAGCGTCGATATCTTCCTTGACCCGTTGATACCAGGTCGTTTCGTCCCACAGTTCAAACTTATTGAACTGCCCGACCAGCATCACTTCTTTTGTCAGCCCGGCGTGTTGCCGCAGCACCGGGGCGATTAATAGCCTCCCGGCGCTATCCATCTGACATTCGCTGGCATGTCCCAGAAGCAAACGCTGTACGCGCCGCTCGGTGGGGTTCATGCTCGATAAACGCGATAATTTTTGCTCGATGATTTCCCATTCAGGCAAAGGGTAAAGCAGCAGGCACGGGTGATGGATGTCAATGGTGCATACCAATTGACCGGAAGCGTTCTCGATCAGCCCGTCGCGGTAGCGCGTCGGTACGGCCAGACGGCCTTTACTGTCGAGATTGACTAACGTTGCCCCACGGAACATGCCAGCCTCACCCCTTTTCGCCACTTTACCCCACAAATTCCCACAAGAAGGAGTTTACGGAGCGGAGGAAAAGCTTGTCAAGCCAGCACGGATGCCAACAGAGCTCAAAAACCCATTATTTACAGCCGATATTCGCCCTGAGGAAAAATCAACCAACAAACGAGGCAAATTAACGTTATGAATATCGGTAAGAAAACAACCAACAAACTTGTAACAGTTAAAGCAGCAAAATATCTTCGAAGGGAAAATATAAAGTGTCAGTTTGCGACGCGAGCGGCATTTTAGGCCATTCTGATGACCGTTAACAGCACCAGTTTTCACAGGAGAGGCACTCTTACTGCGGGGTACAGCGCTTATCGCTACCATAATAGCGAGGAAATGAGTGTTAATTCAGCAACTCACCTGCTGAATGTAACAAAATAATACAAATAAATACGCTAATCCTTTTATGGGCTAATTAAACCGTGGAATAAATGGCACGAAGAATAAAATTAAAAGAGATGTCAGGAAGATTAAGGATTTGTCTGAAAGATCCTTAACCCTGCAATTTTTACGTCATCTCAGCGCATTATCGCCAGACGCGTCTCCGTCTGGCGAATGCTCTACGAATAATCCTGGTCACGCGCTTAGCGGCGATTCAGGCTGCCGCGACGATAAAGATTGCGCCGGATACGGCTTAACCCTGGTTTCGGCTTACGCGGTTCATCAAGGCTGGCGAGCACGATCTCCAGCACGCGCTCCGCCACGTCGCGGTGGCGCTGGGCCACGGCTAAAACGGGACACTGGAGGAAATCCAGCAGCTCATTATCGCCAAAAGTGGCAATAGCCAGCTCGGAAGGCAGCTTCCCTTCCCGGCGCAGCGTGACGTCCATCACGCCCTGCAGCAGCGGAAACGAAGTCGTAAACAGCGCCTGAGGCATTGGATGCGTTTCCAGCCACTTTTCAAAGAGCTGCGCCGCGGCTTCGCGCTCGTAGCTGTTTGCATAGAGGAAATGCACCTCTCGCGGATCGTCCTTCCATGCCGTACGGAATCCCTGCTCGCGCAGGAAGCTCACCGAAAGCTCCGGCAGCGCGCCAAGGTACAGCACCGTTTCAGCCGGAAACTTACGCAATTCCGCCCCGAGCATTTCAGCATCGTCCTGATCGGCGCCCACCACGCTGGTGAAGTGCTCTCGATCTAGCGCGCGGTCGAGCGCGACAATCGGGAACGGATCGTTAGCCCAGCGCTGATAGAACGGATGTTCAGGCGGTAATGAGGTGGAAACGATTATCGCGTCGACCTGACGCTGCAGCAGATGCTCAATGCAGCGCATTTCGTTATCCGGCTGATCCTCGGAGCAGGCGATCAATAGCTGATAGCCGCGCTGGCGCGCCTGACGCTCCAGGTAATTAGCGATGCGCGTATAGCTGGTGTTTTCCAGGTCCGGGATAACCAGACCAATGGACCGCGTACGTCCTGCACGCAAGCCTGCAGCAACCGCATTCGGATGATAGTTGTGCTCACGAACCACCGCCATCACCTTTTCAACAGTTTTATCGCTAACGCGATACTGCTTCGCTTTCCCATTAATCACATAGCTAGCGGTCGTTCGCGAGACACCGGCCAGCCGGGCGATTTCATCTAGTTTCACAATTGCCCCTTGGGTAATAAGTACAGAACATAACCATTCTTCAGGTATGGATTCGTTTTTATAACATCTAAGCGCAGAAAAGTAAGCGCAGCAACCGCTTTAGTCCACAGTTCCCACCGATTTCGCAAAAAATAGCCCGACAGGCTGTGTCGGGCTATTTTTACGTCGGTTTCAGCGGCTCAGCGCATGATTTTGTCGCCGCGCGACAATCCGACTACGCCCGAGCGGGCGACTTCAACAATTCGCGCCACGTCGCGCAGCGAAGCCAAAAACGCATCCAGCTTATCGCTGGTTCCCGCCAGCTGAACGGTATAGATAGACGGCGTGACGTCGATAATTTGCCCACGGAAGATTTCCGTATTGCGCTTGACCTCATCGCGTCCATAGCCGCTGGCCTGGACCTTCACCAGCATAATTTCACGCTCAACGTGCGCGCCTTGTCCGAGCTCGTTAACGCGCAGCACGTCGACCAGCTTGTGCAGCTGCTTTTCTATCTGCTCAATCGCTTTCTCATCGCCAACGGTTTGAATCGTCATTCTGGATAACGTCGGATCGTCCGTCGGCGCTACCGTCAGGCTTTCAATATTATAACCGCGCTGTGAAAAGAGGCCGATCACGCGGGATAGCGCGCCCGATTCGTTCTCCAGTAA
>ERZ652168.390-NODE-390-length-11633-cov-19.9611_pt1 | contig 11633 bp, 11 predicted proteins | sample MGYA00514763_ERZ652168 | MGnify/ENA metagenome assembly ERZ652168
GGGTATACCTTATCGGACACAGTCCGCCCGCCCCTTTGGAGCCTGCTTTATGGGGGTACCCTTTAGGCATGGAAAATTAGATATGAAATTATGGAAAATGTATGGTTCTTGAAGTTTATGTAATAATAGTGTACATTTGTAATTAGGAAGACGGAGAATTTCCGGTATGTTTTGGAAGGAGAAGACCAGATGAAAAAGTCAGATGAGAAATACCAGGCATATGTACAGATTTTAAAGGAGGAGTTGGTTCCTGCAATGGGGTGTACGGAACCCATCGCTCTTGCCTATGCGGCGGCCAAGGCAAGGGAAATACTTGGATGTCTGCCGGAACGTGTGCATATTGGGGCAAGCGGGAGCATTATTAAAAATGTAAAGAGTGTGATTGTGCCTAATACAGATCATTTAAAAGGGATTCCAGCCGCTGCTGTAGCGGGCATTATTGCAGGCAGGCCGGAGAAAGAGCTGGAAGTAATTTCAGAAGTGACCCGGGAAGAAGTGGAAGAGATGCGGGAGTTTCTAGAGGAGAAGGAAATTCGGGTTGAACATATAGATAATGGGATAACATTCGATATTATTGTCACAGTTTCGGCCGGAGAATCTTATGTCCAGGTAAGAATCGCAAATTACCACACAAATATTGTGTATATTGATAAGGATGGGGAAATCCTTCTTGATATTCCCGTCAAGGGAGAGTCCGAGGAAGGCCTGACTGACAGAAACATTCTAAATGTGGAGGATATATGGGACTTTGTTCAGACTGTGGATATTGAAGATATTAGGGAAATACTGCAGAGGCAGGCAGATTATAACACAGCCATTGCGGAAGAAGGGTTAAAGGGAAATTATGGCGCCAATATAGGGCAGGTCATCCTGGATACTTATGGGAAAGATGTGAGGAGCAGGGCAAAGGCTATGGCTGCCGCTGGGTCAGATGCCAGGATGAATGGATGTGAACTTCCGGTTATCATTAATTCGGGGAGTGGAAATCAGGGTATGACTTGCTCTTTGCCTGTCCTGGAGTATGTCAAAGAACTTGGGGCGGATAAAGAGAAAATGTACCGTGCGCTGGCCCTATCGAATTTGGTTGCTATTCATCAGAAAACTGGAATCGGACGTCTGTCGGCTTACTGCGGTGCTGTCAGCGCAGGAGCAGCGGCAGGGGCCGGCATTGCCTATTTGTGCGGCGGGGGTTACAATGAGATTGCCCATACGGTAGTCAATGCCCTGGCTATCGTGTCCGGCATGGTCTGCGATGGGGCAAAGGCATCCTGTGCAGCGAAGATAGCTTCCTCAGTAGATGCAGGAATATTGGGTTATAATATGTATGTCCGGGGGCAGCAGTTTTATGGCGGGGATGGAATCATTACAAAAGGTGTGGAAAATACAATTCAAAATGTAGGCCGCCTTGGAAAAGAGGGCATGCGTATGACGAATGAGGAAATTATTAAAATTATGGTTGAGTAGCAGGCGGGATTAAGGAGGAAAGATATGAATCTGGAAAATGAGTATCTGTTGGTGGAAATTGCGGATAAAGGTGCAGAGGTCGTGAAGATTTATGATAAGCAGAAGGCGGTTGATGTACTCTGGGAGGGAAATCCGGCTTTTTGGAAAAGACATTCCCCTATTTTATTTCCAAATGTAGGGAAAAACTATAAAAATACCATCCATATCCAGGGGAAAGAGTATCCATCTTCCCAGCATGGTTTTGCCAGAGATCATGTATTTACATGTGTGAAATCTGATGAAAGCCAGGGAATTTTTTTGCTGTGTTCAGACGAGGAGACAAAAAAAGTATATCCGTTCGACTTTGAATTATATATTTCTTATGTATTAGAAGGAAAAACACTTAGTATCCAATGGGAGGTTAAAAACCCTACTGCAGAGCCGGTTTATTTTACAATAGGCGGGCATCCGGCTTTTCGTTTTTCAGGAAAAGAGGAAAGGAAAGAGGATTATTGCCTGTTTTTTCCGAAGAAAGAGAAACTTCAGTATATACTAATTAATCCGGAGTCTGGGACTGCCTGTGTGGAGAGGATATATGAACTGGAGTTGAATAAAGGCATGTATCCATTGAGCGAAGAAATGTTTTCTAAGGATGCATTGATTTTTGATAATGGACAGATCGGGGAGGCCTGGATTTGCCATAAAGACGGAAGGCCTTATGTAGGACTTCGCTGTGAGGGATTCCCTAATTTTGGCATATGGTCAGTGGAAGGCGCCCCCTTTATCTGTCTGGAGCCATGGGCCGGCCGGTGTGATAACCATGGATTTGAAGGGGATATTTCAGAAAAACCTGGAATGAACCGGGTGGACGGACATGGGACTTTTAAGAAGAAATATCAGATTGTGGTCGCTTGAGCTAAATCCATATATACTTAAAAGGCCCCATTTCACTCATGCCTTAAAGGGAGGAGGACTCAGGGCAACAAGATATGCTTTGGATAGCTTGATGTTTATTTCCGCGGGTAACGAGCCAAGGGGACTTGTTTACATGTCTATTTGGCCACTGCCGCAAGGGTCTAATACCCCGATGCTTGCATCGCTGCAGGTTTGATGCCCCGTATGCTTGCATCGGGGTATTAGACTTAAGAATAACTTGACGAAGATTAGGCAGATTACTATGAAGTAGAATCCATGTAATCTGCTTTTTCTGTTTGTATTTATTTTTGGAATTGTAAATAAACATTTCAAGATAGAAAAATTTGCAGCCATAGGAAAACGGAATAAGCAGTAGAGTCTTTGCATACATTGTAAAAACAATGTTCGCAGGGGGATTTTTTTGAAAGATTATATTGAAGAAAGAGCCGTGGAGATCGCTGATTATATTATAGAAAATAATGCCACGGTGCGGCAGACAGCAAAGCAGTTTGGGATAAGTAAAAGTACTGTACATAAGGATGTAACTGAGCGTCTCCTTCAGATTAATCCTGCACTGGCTGGTGCGGCACGAAAGGTTTTGGACATGAACAAATCCGAACGGCATATTCGTGGAGGGTTGGCTACCCGGGAAAAATATCTGCATCAGCATTAGACATGTGATATAATATTATCATATGTTTAATAATTTACTGTTTCTGCCTGAGAGTCCCGCTTGGTGGTGTGTTTCGGTTAAATTTGATCGACGTAGTACTATTACGTTCTGTAAATTTAGCCGAAACATACCACTAATTGGGACAATCAGCCAGACATATCAATCATTATACAAACTGGGTATACCTTATTATGCTGTACGGACTGCATTTTGCCTACAGCAGTTTACGGAATCGGGATATACAGAGGAAAGAGATGAAAATAACATATCAAAAAACAGATGCATTGGACAGGCAGAGAGCGGATATAGTGCAAGACTGCTGTCTTTTAGAAACTTCAAGGTGTAATTCTGAAAAGTACGGACAGATCCAGGGGGCGCCTTTATGAGAAGAGTGAGAACTTTAAGAAGAAGGCTGACTTTAGGGGTTCTAATGGCGGCCCTTGTTCCTGTATGTATTTTTGCTTTTGTTTCGCAATTCCGTCTGAAGAGCAGCCTGGATGATAATATGTACAGTCAAGTTTACAGTAATCTCCGCAGTTCCGGGAGAAGCCTGGATATGGTGCTGGATAAATATGATACAGTGCTATATGATATGTGCACAGACGATATACTTGCCGCTGATATAAAAGCCATATTAGATGGACAGGATGATTTGGGCGTTAAGAGCAGCCTTTCTTATAAACTGAGCCGTGTATGCAGCCGCACATCTGGGACTGCGGGAATCACACTGCTTCTGGACAACGGAGAAATACTTTTTTATGACAGGTTAAATTCCTCATCCTCCAGGAGTACATGGGCCAGTCAAGTCAGGGTTCCAGAGTTTGAAGGGGAGAAACTGTACCAGGGAAATACAGTTCCAGTGACTGCAAATAATAGGAGTGTTTATTTGTTTCAAATAGGGATGCGGATTACGGATTACAGAAATGGCCATAAAGAGCTGGGGACTGCAGTAATCAGTATTGAGCAGGAGCAGGTGGAGAATGCAATTACCCCAGGCGGGGACGGCTCTGTATATCTTTTGGACCAAGGCACGGTGATAAGTTCACCGGATACAGATGACATAGGGAAGAAATTCGATTCGGTTAAAAATACAGACGCCAATCATTATGCGTCTGTCATAAATGAGGAGAGTGGGTTCACTATATGTCATGAGCAGCCTTTGGAGGAATATAGGCATACCATGTGGGGGCAGGTGGCTTTTCTCTTTGCTATTGCCGTTATGTCATGTGTAGTTATGATGTTTCTGATTTTTCAGCTTACTAAACCATATCTGTCTGCAGTAGATAGTTTGGTGGATGCTATGAATAAAGTTGAGGAGGGCGATTTTACAGCCAGTGTGGAGGTTCCGGAGAGTATGCCCAGGGAAATACGGAAAATAGGGGTTGGTTTTAATGAAATGGTCCTTCATATTGACAGTCTGTTGGGGCAGGTGAAAACAGCGTCCGCTGAGCAGAGGGCAGCTGAACTGTCAGCCCTGGAGGCACAGATTGATCCGCACTTCCTGTATAATACACTAGATACAATTAACTGGAAAGCAATTGAGAATGAACAGTACGATATCAGTGAACTGGTGGGCGCCCTGGCAGATATTCTGCGCTATACTGTGAAAAATGCTGGAGGTATGACCACCCTAAGGCAGGAGATGGGATGGCTTGACCATTACATTCTGCTTCAAAGTGCGAAGCTGGGGATGCCGTTGATAGTTGAAAAAAACGTACCCGAAGAAATCATGGGATATAAAATCCATAAACTTTTGCTGCAGCCATTTCTGGAAAATGCCATGAAACATGGTTTCCCAGGGGAAATAGGAAAATATAAAATTTACATTACTGTACGCTTAAGCTGTGGGCAGATGCACTTTATTATAGAAGATAATGGAAAAGGAATCCCGAGAGAGATGCTGCTTAGGCTCAATGATGAGAATTTCCAACCAGATGGCCACGTGGGGATTATAAACGTAAGGAGACGGCTTAAACTTTATTATGGGGATGAGGCGACAGTTTATTTTGAGAGCTCCCTGGGAAGTTATACGAAAGTACATTTGTTCATTCCGGAGAAAGGAGATATTAAATGCGAATTGTAATTGTAGAAGATGAGGCGCCAATCAGAGAGGGGATTGCCAAAATTCTGCATAAAATCAATCCTGAATATGAGCTGGCAGGAAAAGCCGTGGATGGGGAAGAAGGATACCAACTGATTAAAAATATAGAGCCTGACCTTGTTATTATGGATATACGTATGCCTAAGATGGACGGCCTTACAATGCTGGAGAAATTAAGGGCAGAGAATAACCAATGCAGAGTTTTAATCTTATCCGCTTATTCTGATTTTAATTATGCCAGACAGGCCATAGAGCTCCATATTGACAACTATCTCCTGAAACCCGTAAAAATACACGAGTTAAAACGTGCTCTCCAGCAAGTTGAGGAAGTCCTTGAGAAGGAGGAGGGCAGAGAATATGTATTTACAGCTGATAGTATTATACTGGGATGCCTTTACGGTCAGCTGAAGCCGAACAAGACATTGGAAATGATGACCAGAGAAAAATATGGGTTTTCACTGGAGGACCCAGGTGAGGTATTTGTTCTATGGCTGGGAAATGGTTATGAAAAGCAGAAGGCAGATGCCAGGCAGTTATTGGAGGAAGTAGATGCACATTCATTGAAATTTGCTTCCTGTATTATAGAATCGGACAGCTGGCAAATGTTGATTATGGTATTGTACAGAATATTCCCGGGGGAATCCCATTATAGTTACTTTCAGAATTCAGTGGTGCCTATGCTATGCAGCAACCTGAAGGAGCCTGTGGTATGTATCTGGAGTAGTATGGATAAGATATTGGACTTGCCAGAGGCAGTCCGTAAAATACGTGGGGACAGGGAATGGAATCTCCTTTTTGAAAAAGGAACTTTGATTTGCAGTGAAGATGCGGGGAAAGTAAAGACAGTTCCTCTTAAGCATCCTGCTGAACTGGAGGACAAAGCATGCCGGGCAGCCAGAAAAGGGGACCGGGAAGGGATTGGAGAATGCTATAAGATGTTATTTGCCTATTATCATGAAGCACCTCATCTGCCTTCGGACATAAAACAATCTGTTATACATTTTAGCTGGGCAGTGGTGAATGCTTATAATGAGACAAAAAAGGTGGGGGCGGACCTGCGGATACAGAATATACTGCAAAGCATAGTAGAGGCTGTGAGCTGGGAGCAAATTAGGAGAAGCCTTGAAGAATTCTTTGAAATATTAAATGTGAATGTGGCAAAGCAAGAGGAAGTTCCCATGAATGTACTGGTGCAGAAAACCCAGCAGATGATTAAGCGGTATTATGACCAGGGGATTACCCTGGAGGAGATTGCAAATAAACTTTTTGTTTCTGAGGAATATCTAAGTACTCTTTTTAAAAAGGAGACAGGAGTTACATTTTCAGAGACTATACGTAAATATAGGATAGAGAAGGTGAAGGAGCTGTTGCTGGATACTCATTTGAAGTTAAACCAGATAGCAGAGCTTGCAGGATATTCAGATCCTAAATATATGAGTAAGGTATTTAAAGAAGAAGTTGGAATGCTCCCGAATGAGTTTAGGAAGGAGACTCATTAAAATATTCTACCTTTTTCAAAAATTTCTACCTTGTCAATGGAAAATTTTGTGCTATGATGTCGTTAATCCAAAAAAAGGATTATTCTGGGATATTTGGTGCAGGGTTTGACTGGAAATATAGGGGCCTGTTGGGGAGAATCAAATACAGCAGGAGAGCCTATGGGGACAGAAACCAGATATCAATGGGAGACAGGTAAAGAAATTTTGAGAAGGAGAGGTAATAATGAGTCAGTTAATGATTACATTCAGCAATCCTGAAGAAGTTCTTGATTTTGTAAACAGAGTAGCAAAATATCCCTTTGATATGGATATGAAGAGAGGCAGGTTTGTAGTAGATGCAAAATCTATTTTAGGCATAATGAATCTGGGATTTAACCATCCAATCGAGTTAAAAATCTACGAAGAAGATTGCGAGGATCTCAAAAAAGAGATCTCCAAATATAGGGCGGCATAGCCAAAATAGTATATCTGCACATTTCTATCATGAATGGCAGAAGCTATTGTTTTAATCAGTTGCAGTTAATTACTTGTTTCCTTAATCTCCTCAGCGTATAATAACGTTGAGGAGCTTTTTATATTTTGGAGGGATGAGCATATCTTAATATAAGTAGGTTTTCCTTCAGAATGTGTGGCTCAATAATAGATTTTGAAATGGAACCGGGATTTCAAGAGAGGGGAGGTGAAGAGACTGGTGCAGAATAGATGGATTCTCAAATCCTTGGGCGGACATTATTTGAGATGATAATTTATTTGCGGCAGTCCCTTTATTTTGGAGGAAGGATTTATGCAAGAAGCGAAAATGGAGGGAAAAAGTGCTTATTTATTTGATAATAAGGCATTAAGAGCTTTGATTATACCGCTGCTCATTGAACAGCTGCTTGCGGTAATGGTAGGTATGGCAGATTCCATTATGATAGCCAGTGTGGGGGAAGCGGCCGTATCCGGCGTTTCATTGGTAGACAACATTATGGTATTATTCATTAACGTTTTTGCGGCTCTGGCTACTGGAGGGGCAGTCGTTGCGGGGCAGTACCTGGGGCAGAAGAATGATGATTTTGCCTGTAAGGCGGCCAATCAGATTGTGTGGTTTATCACGATAGTAGCCGTGGGGATTATGGCCTTAATCTATATAGGGAAATGGTTCATTTTACATGTGGTCTTTGGAGCCATAGAGGCAGATGTCATGGCCCATGCAAATACATATCTGATAATTGTTACTGCTTCTATCCCTTTTATGGCCTTATATAATGCGGGGGCGGCAATATTCCGTGCTATGGGGAATTCTAAGATTTCTATGCAGGTGTCCATTATTATGAATATGATTAATATAGGCGGGAATGCATTGCTTATATACGGTTTACATTGGGGGACTGAAGGTGTGGCGATCCCAACTCTTTTATCAAGGATAATAGCCGCAGTCTTGATTACAGCTCTGCTTAGCAATCAAAAGTGGAAGCTGCATATAGCTAAAAGTATTCATTATCGTCCGGATTGGCGCATGATCCGCAGGATACTAGCTATAGGGGTGCCGAATGGACTAGAGAACAGCATGTTTCAATTGGGGAAAATATTAGTACTTAGCCTTGTATCAACATTTGGTACCTATGCGATTGCGGCTAATGCTGTAAGTAATGCAGTTGCCCTGTTCCAAATACTTCCCGGGATGGCTTTGAATCTGGCTATCACGTCTGTTATTGCACAATGCGTGGGGGCAGGAGATTATGAGCAGGTTCATTACTATACAAAGAAGCTGATAGGAGTCGCATACGCACTGATTTGGTTTACAAATGCAGTGATATTTTTACTTCTTCCGATTATTTTAAGGGTTTACAATCTGTCAGATCTGACAGCAGAGACGACCAGGCAAATCCTATATTTCCATAGCATAAGCTGTATGCTTGTGTGGCCATTGTCATTCTCCGTGCCATCTACTCTGCGCGCCGCAGGGGATGCCCAGGTTACTATGGTTATCTCCATAGCATCAATGTGGATATTCCGAATCATATTCAGTTATATTCTAGGACGGTATATGGGTATGGGAGTGTTCGGAGTATGGGTGGCTATGGTAATAGATTGGTGTTTCCGGGCAGTTTGTATGATGACGCGGTACCATAGAGGAAAGTGGGAATTGAAAAAAACGATTTAAAATACGTTAAGTTGAGGACGTAACCTTTTGGACAAAGGCTACGTCCCTAATTTAATTTAGTGGTGTACCTAATTGGAAAAAACCTTGTAAATCTGCAGGCGCTACATTATAATATGTTAGTAAATCTTAAACTGAGTTGGATATTAGGGCGTGGATAGGAGGCAGATTTTGAGAAATGAATTAGTGATTGTCCTGGATTTTGGAGGGCAGTATAATCAGTTAGTTGCCAGGCGTGTGAGAGAGTGTAATGTATATTGTGAAATCTATTCATATAATATGGATATTGAGAAAATTAAGGAGTTAAACCCCAAGGGTATTATTTTGACGGGAGGGCCTAATAGTTGTTATGAGACGGACTCACCAACATATTCCCGTGAGTTGTTTGAGCTGGGAATCCCGGTTCTTGGATTGTGCTATGGTGCACAGCTTATGATGCATGTGCTGGGAGGTAAAGTGGAGCGGGCAAAGGTTCGGGAATATGGAAAAACCGAAGTGTCTATTAGTAAAGCGGATTCAGAAATTTTCACAGGTGTAAATACTCCTACAGTTTGCTGGATGAGCCATTTTGATTATATTTCGCAGGTTGCCCCTGGGTTTGAGGTTACGGCTTTTACTGCTGATTGCCCTGTGGCTGCGGCTGAGAATAAAGACAACAGCCTATATGCTGTACAGTTCCATCCTGAAGTGCTCCACACAGTGGAAGGAACGAAAATGATTAATAATTTCGTGAAAGATATATGTGGTTGTGCGGGAGACTGGAAGATGGATGCATTTGTTGAGGAAACGATACAGAGCATTCGAAAAAAAGTGGGGAAAGGGAAGGTTCTTTGTGCACTCTCCGGCGGGGTGGACTCATCAGTGGCAGCAGTGCTGTTGTCAAAGGCAGTAGGGGCACAGCTTACTTGTGTATTTGTTGATCATGGATTGCTGAGAAAAAATGAAGGCGATGAGGTGGAAGCAGTATTTGGGTCAGATGGATTGTACGATTTAAATTTTATCCGGGTCAATGCGCAGGATAGATTTTATCAGAAGTTAGCGGGTATAGCAGAACCTGAAGAAAAGCGCAAAATCATTGGTGAAGAGTTTATCAGGGTATTTGAAGAAGAGGCACGGAAAATAGGATCCGTTGATTTTCTGGTACAGGGAACTATATATCCGGATGTAGTGGAGAGCGGCCTGGGAGGAGAATCAGTAGTGATTAAATCTCATCATAATGTGGGGGGTTTACCGGATTATGTTGACTTTAAAGAAATAATTGAACCTTTGAGGGATTTATTTAAGGATGAAGTGCGTAAAGCAGGACTTGAGCTTGGTATACCAGAAAAACTTGTATTTAGACAGCCATTTCCAGGGCCGGGATTGGGAATCAGAATCATAGGCGAGGTGACGGAAGAAAAGGTCAGGATTGTACAAGATGCCGATGCCATATACCGGGAGGAAATGGATGCAGCAGGAATGGGCAAAAGTATCGGACAGTATTTTGCAGCTTTGACCAATATGCGGTCTGTAGGGGTCATGGGAGATGAGAGGACATATGACTATGCAGTGGCTTTAAGAGCTGTGAGTACGGTTGATTTTATGACTGCTGAATCAGCGGAAGTGCCCTGGGAAGTGCTGCATAGAGTCACAAGCAGGATCGTGAATGAAGTAAACCATGTGAATAGGGTCATGTACGATTTGACTGGGAAGCCGCCTGGGACGATTGAGTTTGAGTAAAGGAAAATTTGGTACAAATTATTTTATATAGTAGATAGTTTGTAGGATTACCTACTGTACATATATTCTTTCGATTGTTATAAAAAATGTTGCCAAGTTCAATAATATTTAGGAGAAAGAAGTTATGGAGGAAAGACTAGCAAAGAGTGATTCTAATAAGAGTGAACAAAAAGTACAGAAAAAATCAGAAAAAGATAGAAATGGAATTATAGGTGGTCTTGTATTTGGCATTCTTTTAGCATTTCTTGCTTATCAAATATATGAAAAGATATTTGATTTTTCAATTGGACAGATGCTAGTATATATAATAGGATTTTTGTCATTTATTTGCTTTATGGTGTCTGCAAGCAGTTTCTTTGATTTGAAAGAGTCAAAGAAACTGGAAAAATTAGAGGAAGAAGCTCGCAGAGAGGAAAAAGAGTTTTCAGAAATAGATCCTGAAAAAAGAGCTTTGAGAGCAGAAAAAATGTTTAGGATGAATCAAAAGGAGTTAATGAGATATTATGATATGAATTTGGCTCAAACGAAATTTCTTTCTGGACTTGGTATTCTGATGATTATATTTGGCCTACTGATAGTAGGCGTAGCTTTGTATATGTATACGTCTTTTGAAACGGATAAGATTTTGCTGATAATAGGAAGTCTGAGCGGAATTGTTGTAGATTTTATTGGAGCGATTTTTATTAGGATGTACAATAAAAATATAGAAGCAGCTGTTAAGTTTCATGCGAAATTTGCGGAAAGTAATAATCTTTTGCTTGCAAATTCAATTGCCAATAAAATTGAAGACGGTCAACTTAGAGAGAACACTTTAGCAGAAATATCTAAAAATATTGTTTTTTCTAAAAATAGAATGGAGCAGTGGCAACATTTTGGCAACGGAAAATCAGCAAGCCAGAATAAATGATGTAATTGAAGTAAAAAGCAATGTGTATTTGCATAGAACTTAAATAAATACAGTTAAGAACGGCAAAGGACACGCCGAGTTTGAGTAGAGGATTAAAACCCCGCAAGCCAGTGATTGCAAGGCTTGCGGGGTTTTTCTCTGTCCGAAAAGTAAGATTTTAGTAAGACTTTCCGTAATATGAGACTGTGAAGAAAAGTCTGTAAATAAGATTCTTCTATGATAATGAAGGGTGA
>ERZ652168.392-NODE-392-length-11611-cov-4.69964_pt1 | contig 11611 bp, 6 predicted proteins | sample MGYA00514763_ERZ652168 | MGnify/ENA metagenome assembly ERZ652168
AAAACGCAGGCGCCGCGGATCGCCGGCGCGCTGGCGAAAACCCTCGACCTGCAGCTTCCGGACGCGCCGTGGCACAGCCAGCGCGACCGGCTGCTGGAGGTGGGGGCATGGTACGCGGGCGTCTGCGGCACGCTGGGTAAATTCGCCAATGATTTTTCTCTGCTGATGCAAACCGAGGTTGCAGAGGTGGGTGAACCGGTCGCCGAAGGACGCGGCGGATCGTCTACCATGCCGCACAAACGCAATCCCATCTCCTGCGCCGCTATTTTGACCGCCGCCCAGCGTACGCCCGGACTGGTGGCAACGCTCTATGCCGGGCAGATCCAGCAGCACGAGCGGGCGCTGGGCGGCTGGCAGGCGGAGTGGGAAACGCTGCCGGAGCTGATAACCCTCGCCGGCGGCGCGCTGGCGCAGAGCGAAACGCTGGTCCGCGACATGCAGGTCTTCCCGCATAAGATGCGCGCCGACCTCGATATCACCCATGGCCTGATTATGGCCGAGGCCGTCACTCTGGCGCTGGCGGAGTTTGTCGGCAAAGCCGAGGCTCATCACCGGGTTGAGGCGCTGTGTCGCCAGGCGCTGGATGCGTCACGTTCGCTGTTAAGCGTGCTGGAAACAGATCCGCTGGTCAGTGAGCATCTCTCCGCCAGCCGCTTAACCCAACTGCTGGACCCGACAACGGCGACCGGCAGCTCAGCACTCTTCGTGCGCCAGGTTGTGGCGCGCTATAAGGAGCAACGTTATGAATGTTGATTATCAGATAGACGGGCCGCAAGACGCGCCGGTCATCGTTCTCTCTAACTCGCTGGGCACCACCCGGGCGATGTGGCAGCCGCAGCTTGAGTCGTTAACGCAGCATTTTCGCGTGCTGCGCTACGATACCCACGGCCATGGCGCCACCCGTAAAAACGGTAAAGTGACGCTGGCGCAGCTCGGCGAAGATGTGATTGCGCTGCTCGATCATCTTAATATCGCTAAAGCCTGGTTCTGCGGGATTTCAATGGGCGGCCTGACCGGCCTGTGGCTGGGGCGCTTTGCCCCTGAACGTTTTCAGGGGCTGGTCGTTGCCAACACCGCTGCGCGTATTGGCGACCAGGCCGGCTGGCTGTCGCGTGCCCGCACGGTGCGTCAGGAAGGGATGGCAGTGGTCGCCGCAGGCGCCGCGGACCGCTGGTTTACCCACGCATTTCGCCAGAAGACGCCGGAAGTGGTGGAAGCATTGTGTCACCAACTGACCCATATCGATGCTGAAGGCTATGCGGCCTGCTGCGAAGCGCTGGCCGCCGCCGATCTGCGTGGAGAGGTCGCGCAGATCGCGATTCCGGTGCTGATCGTCGCCGGAGAAAGTGACCCTGTCACAACGGTGGCGGACGCCAACTTCCTGCATCAGCAGATCCCGGTCTCTGAAGTCGTCGTGCTGGCGGCTTCGCATTTATCGAATATCGAAGCGCCGGGGGCGTTCAGCTCGGCGCTGCTGGGTTTTGTTCAGGGGGAAAAGCATGGACGATAAACAGCGGTATCAGCGGGGAATGGAGGTCCGGCGGAAGGTGCTCGGCGATGCTCACGTCGATAAGACGCTGCAAAAGCTGACGCCGCTGAATGAAGAGTTCCAGGATTTTATTACCCGCTACGCCTGGGGAGAGACATGGACCCGGCCGGGGCTCGATCATCATACCCGCAGCATGATCACTATTGCCATGCTGATTGCGCTGAACCGCGAAGCAGAGCTGAAAATGCATCTGCGCGCGGCGTTTAATAACGGCGTCACCCGCGATGAGCTGAAAGAGCTGATTATGCACTCCGCGCTCTACTGCGGCCTGCCCGCCGCCAACGCCACGATGCATCTGGCGCAGCAGGTATTTGACGAGCTGGATGCCGTTTAGCCGCCACCCGGCAGGTTTGTCGCACATCTCAGGCCGTCATGCGACGGCCTTCGACGGTTACCCGCCGCCAGGGGCGGGTAATATCATCCTCTTTGCTGCGAACAGCCTGCGCACTGCTTATTCTGGATCTGCTGGAAGAAGTCATTGCCTTTGTCATCCACCAGAATAAACGCCGGGAAGTTTTCCACTTCGATTTTCCAGATGGCTTCCATCCCCAGTTCAGGATAGGCCACGCACTCCAGGCTCTTGATGCTCTGCTGCGCCAGCACCGCCGCCGGGCCGCCGATGCTGCCGAGGTAAAAACCGCCGTGCTTGTGACAGGCATCGGTGACCTGCTGGCTGCGGTTGCCTTTGGCCAGCATCACCATGCTTGCGCCGTGGGATTGCAGCAGGTCGACGTAAGAGTCCATTCGGCCTGCGGTGGTGGGGCCAAGGGAGCCGGACGCATAGCCTTCCGGGGTTTTCGCCGGGCCGGCGTAGTAGATCGGGTGATCTTTGACGTACTGCGGCAGTTCCTCACCGTTATCGATAAGCTCTTTCAGCTTCGCGTGGGCGATATCGCGGGCCACAATAATGGTGCCGTTGAGCGTCAGACGCGTCGAGACCGGATGGGCGGAAAGCTGGGCCAGAATCTCGCTCATCGGCTGATTAAGATCGATGCTGACGACCTTGCCTTCGCCCTGCTGGCGCAGATGTTCGGGAATATACTGACCCGGGTTGCTCTCCAGTTTCTCAATCCAGATACCGTGGCGGTTGATTTTGGCTTTGATATTGCGATCAGCCGAACAGGAGACGCCCATGCCCACCGGGCAGGAGGCGCCGTGGCGCGGCAGGCGGATGACGCGGATATCGTGGGCGAAGTATTTGCCGCCGAACTGCGCGCCGAGACCGAGGTTTTGCGCCTCCACCAGCAGTTCCTGCTCCAGCTGAATATCGCGGAAGGCCTGGCCGTGTTCGTTGCCTTCGGTCGGCAGTTCGTCGTAATAGTGGGTAGAGGCCAGCTTCACCGTTTTTAGCGTCGCTTCTGCCGAGGTACCGCCAATCACAAAGGCGATATGGTACGGCGGGCAGGCGGCGGTACCGAGCGTGCGCATCTTCTCAACGAGATAGTTTTTCAGCTTCGCCGGAGTGATTAACGCTTTGGTTTCCTGATACAGATAGGTTTTGTTGGCCGAGCCGCCCCCTTTGGCCATACAGAGGAATTTATATTCATCGCCGTCGACGCTGTAGAGGTCGATTTGCGCAGGCAGGTTAGTCCCGGTGTTGACCTCTTTGTACATATCCAGCGCGGCGTTCTGCGAATAGCGCAGGTTATCCTCGGTATAGGTGTTATAGACGCCGCGGGCGAGGGCCGCTTCATCACCGCCGCCGGTCCACACGCGCTGGCCTTTCTTACCCATAATAATCGCCGTGCCGGTATCCTGGCAGGTGGGCAGCACGCCTTTGGCCGCGATTTCAGAGTTGCGCAGGAACTGCAGCGCCACGTACTTATCGTTATCGCTGGCTTCAGGGTCGAGAAGGATCTGCGCGACCTGTTTTTGGTGGGAAACGCGCAGCATAAACGCCGCATCGTGAAAGGCCTGTTGTGCCAGAAGGGTGAGGGCCTGAGGGTCTACTTTGAGGATCTCCTGGCCTTCAAATTCGGCCACGGACACGTGCTCTTTGCTCAGCAGATAGTATTCAGTCTGATCTTTTGCTAGCGGAAAGGCTTCCTGATAGACAAATGGTTTAGTCGACATTGCTTTGCTCCCTAAGAGTAAAACCGCCGGGTTCGGCCCGACGGTTATGAATCAGAACATCATGGACATCCACGGATAGCCAATCAGCAGCAGGGCGGCCAGGAAGATGGCGCCGAAAATGGTGCCGAGACGCCAGTAGTCTTTGGTCGGCAGATAGCCGCTGCCGTAGTAGATTGGGCTGGGGCCGGTACCGTAGGGGGTGATAATCCCCATCACGCCGAGCGAGGTCACCATCAGCAGTACGAACACCTGCATATTCATCCCCGGAATGGTGGAGGCGATAGTCAGCATGGCCGGCAGCAGCGCGGTGGTGTGTGCGGTGGTGCTGGCGAACAAGTAGTGCAGCAGATAGAACGCCAGCAGCAGGACGACGGTCGCGACGCCCGGGGAGATGCCGCTCATCAGCGCGCCGCCTTCTTTACCCAGCCAGGCGATAAAACCGGTGGAGGAGAGGCCGTCGGCCAGCGCCACCAGGGTCGCGAACCAGGCAAAGGTATTCCACGCCGCTTTGTTGCTGGTGATATCGTTCCACGAAAGTACGCCGGTCCACAGCATCAGCACGATAACCAGCAGGGCGGCCAGCGCCGGTTCAATCCATTCGGCGGCGAAGATCCACATCATCAGCGCAAAGCAGACGAAGACCAGCAGCAGAATTTCATTGCGCGACAGGCGGCCAAGTTTTTCCAGCTCGCGGGCGGCCCACAGCGGCACTTCATCGTTGACTTTCACTTCCGGCGGGTAGAACCAGTAGGCCAGCAGCGGCATTGCCAGAATCAGCAGGATACCCAGCGGCAGGAAGGCGATAAACCAGGTGCCCCAGGAGATATTAATGCCGACGATGCTTTTCACCAGCGCCAGCGCCAGCAGGTTCGGCGCCAGTGCGGAGAGAAACATCGAGCTGGTGATACAGGCGGCGGTAATGGCCACCCACATCAGGTAGGAGCCGATACGGCGCGCGCTCGGGTCGTTAGGCTTAGAGCCGTACAGCGGCGGCAGGTTAGCGATAATCGGGTAGATAGTCCCCCCGCTGCGCGCGGTGTTGGAGGGGGTAAACGGCGCCAGCAGCAGGTCGGCGAAGGTAATGGCGTAGCCCAGCGTCAGGCTGCGGCGGCCGAGATACTTCACCAGAATAAGCGCCAGACGGCGGCCAAACTGGGTCTTATCGTAGCCGGCGGCAAACATAAAGGCGCCGAAGATAAGCCAGACGGTGGAGTTACCGAAACCGCTCACCGCCCATTTAAAGGAGGCGCCGGCAAGCTTGAACCCTGGCGCGGCCAGCTGTTCAGGGCTGAACAGCAGCCACTGGCTGCACAGCGCAATCACCACCACGCCGGTAATACCGATGACCGCGCCGGGCAGCGGTTCGAAGATCAGACCGACGATCACGCCGACAAAAATGGCAAAGTAGTGCCAGGCGTAAGGGGGAAGGCCGTCGGGCACCGGGACGAATAAGAGTAAGACGGCAACGATAATGGGCATCGCCATCATCAGCAGACGTTTATAAGCAGCATTTGTTGCTGCACCGGCAGGCGGTATGGTTGTCTTTTTCTCTTTCATAATGAGTATCTGCAAGTAGTTAAAAATAGGGTTTGGTCATCGCTTAACCGTTCGATTTCTTTAGTTGCAAAACTTTCTTTAATTATTAATTGTCGATTTTGGTTATTGCGCTGACTGTTATTTAACGCGCTTCGTTGGGCGTTAAATTAAAATATTGGGTTATTTATATATTGCGCTTTCATGCGCCGTTGCAATTGATTTAGATCAAAAAAAGCGGGTTGTTAGCCACTTTTTTATTATTACGAATAACCCTGTTTAGTGAGGTGTTTATTTGTCTGAAATTTGGCTTAATGTTAAATCACGAATGATTTCATGAACCGATAATGTATTTATCTTATTGAATTTTATCATTTTATTTTGATATATTCCTGGCGATACATGTTAAAAATGGTTTCAGATTTGTTATTGGTTATATCCACTATGTGAACGAATTATATTTAATTAATAATACAAAGGAGGTATCGATGTTATTGTTGGTATTAAATAGTTTTTTAATTAACGTAATTATTTTGGTAACTAAAAAAAGCGCTATATTATTGGCATGACTTAAGGGATTACCAAATACAAACAAAAACAATTCCGTCACCCAATTCTCAATTTTCAATATTTAAAATCTGGAGCGTCATTATGACCAGTCATCCACGAATTTTGCGTCCTTTTACTTTACCGAACGGTACTGAGCTTAAAAACCGCCTGTTAATGGCGCCGATGACCACCTGCACCGGTTATTTTGACGGTACCGTGACCAGCGAACTGGTTGAGTACTACCGCGCTCGCGCAGGCAGTATCGGCACCATTATCGTTGAATGCTGCTTTATTGATGACTACGGTCTGGCGTTCCCCGGCGCCATCGGTATCGATAATGATGAAAAAGTGGCTGGCCTGGCGAAAATTGCCGCCGCCATCAAGGCGGAAGGGTCAAAAGCGATTCTGCAGATCTACCACGGCGGCCGGATGGTCGACCCGCAGCTTATCGGCGGACGCCAGCCGGTGGCCCCGAGCGCGATTGCCGCGCCGCGCGATGGCGCAGCAACCCCCCGCGCGCTGAGCGGCGCTGAAGTCGAGGGCATGATCGCGAAGTTTGGCGAAGGCGTACGCCGCGCCATTCAGGCCGGTTTCGACGGCGTCGAGATTCACGGCGCGAACACCTATCTGATCCAGCAGTTTTATTCGCCAAACTCTAACCAGCGCGACGATGAATGGGGCGGCAGCCGCGATAATCGCGCGAAATTCCCGCTGGCGGTACTGGACATCACCCACAAAATGGCCCGCCAGTACGCCGACGATGCCTTTATTATCGGCTACCGGTTCTCCCCGGAAGAGATGGAAGTCCCCGGTATCCGTTTTGCTGACACCATGTATCTGCTGGAAAAGCTGGCCGCCCGCGGCGTCGACTATCTCCACTTCTCGGTTGGCGCCACGCTGCGACCCTCGATTGTCGATACCACCGATCCCACGCCGCTGATTGAAAAATATTGCGCCATGCGCTCTGAAACCCTGGCTCAGGTGCCGGTGATGGGCGTGGGCGGGGTAGTGAACGCGGCCGATGCCGAGCAGGGTCTGGATCACGGCTACGACCTGATGGCGGTGGGCCGCGCCTGTATCGCGTATCCTGACTGGACGGCGCGCATTGCCGCCGGCGAAGAGCTGGAGCTGTTTATTGACAGCACCCAGCGCGAAGCGCTGAACATCCCGGAACCGCTGTGGCGCTTCTCGCTGGTGGAAGCGATGATCCGCGATATGAGCATGGGCGACGCCAAATTCAAACCGGGGATGTTCGTCGAAACCGTTCAGGACGACGCTAACGAGCTGGTGATCAACGTCAGCCTGGAAAACGACCGCATTGCCGATATCGCACTGGCGGCAAGCCCGGTACAGACCGTCGAGTTCACCACCAGCTTTGAAGAGATCCGCGAGCGGATCCTCAGCGCCAACACCCCGCACGTGGATGCGATTTCCGGCGCAACCAGCCAGAGCGAAGCGGTGAAAAAGGCGGTTTCCAAAGCGATGTTGAAGTCCAGTAAAGCGCTGGCCGCCGAAGAGGGCGCGGGCGATGCGGCGCCGAAAAGCTACGATGTGGTGGTGGTCGGCAGCGGCGGAGCCGGTCTGGCGGCCGCGATTCAGGCGCACGATGAAGGCGCGAGCGTTCTGATCGTTGAAAAAATGCCGACCATCGGCGGTAACACGATTAAAGCTTCTGCCGGGATGAACGCCGCAGAGACCCGCTTCCAGCGCGTGAAAGGTATTGAAGATAGCAAAGAGCTGTTTTACCAGGAAACGCTGAAAGGCGGTAAGAACAAAAACGACCCGCAGCTGCTGCGCCGCTTCGTGGAGAATGCGCCGGAAGCCATTGAGTGGCTGGCGCGTCGCGGAATTATGCTTAACGATATCACCACTACCGGCGGGATGAGCATCGACCGCACCCACCGTCCGCGCGACGGGTCGGCGGTCGGCGGCTACCTGATCAGCGGCCTGGTGCGTAACATCACCAAACGCGGTATCGATGTCCTGCTGGATACGTCGGTGGAAGAGATCCTGATGACCGACGATGAGGTGAGCGGCGTGCGCCTGCTCACCGATGAAAACGAATCCGTTGTGGTACAGACGAAGAGCATCGTGGTGGCTACCGGCGGCTTCAGCGCCAACAGCGCGATGGTGGTGAAATACCGCCCGGATCTGGCGGGCTTTGTGACCACCAACCATAAAGGGGCGACCGGCGGCGGTATCGCGCTGCTTGAACGCATCGGCGCGGGCACCGTGGATATGGGTGAAATTCAGATTCACCCGACCGTCGAGCAGCAAACCTCGTACCTGATTTCCGAGTCGATTCGCGGCGGCGGGGCGATACTGGTGAACCCGCAGGGCAACCGCTTCTTCAACGAAATGGAGACCCGCGATAAGGTTTCCGCCGCGATTATCGCGCTGCCTGAGCACTTCGCCTATATCGTCTTTGACGAGCACGTCCGGGCGAAAAACAAAGCCGCCGATGAGTACATCGCTAAAGGTTTCGTCACCAGCGCCAGCTCGCCGCGTCAGCTGGCGGAGAAACTGGGGATGGATTACCATGCTTTTCTCAATACGCTGGAACGCTACAACGGCTTTGTTGAAAAACAGCATGACGATGACTTTGGTCGTACCACCGCGCTGCGTGCGCCGATCAATGAAGGCCCTTACCATGCGATTCGTATCGCCCCGGGGGTTCACCACACGATGGGCGGCGTGACCATTAACACCGATACCGCGGTGCTGAATGCCGGTCATCAGGTGATTGCGGGCGCTTTTGCCGCGGGCGAAGTGGTTGGCGGCATTCACGGCGGTAACCGCATCGGCGGTAACGCGGTGGCCGATATCATTATCTTCGGGACCCTCGCGGGCCATCAGGCGGCGAAACGCGCCAGAGGTTAAACGTCAGCGACACCCGCCGGGCTGGCAAATAGACGGCCCGGCTTCTTATCTCTCTGAGGAGTGCGATATGTCCGACAACCGCGTCTACAGCTACTCCGCCGTACTGATGGGTTCGCCCATTCTCCTCAAGCTCTACGTTCACGATGAACCGCTCGCCTCCCGCGTCTTTCAGCTGATTAAAGGCTATGAAGATCTTTTCACCGTTAACCGCGCGCACTCCCAGGTGATGGATATCAACCATGCCGCCGGGCGGCATCCGGTGACGGTGAGCCGCCCGGTGTATGCGTTGATTAAATGCGCCAAAGCCGCCAGCATGGTGCGGGACAGCGCGTTTAACCTGGCGATCGGCCCGCTGGTGAAGCTGTGGCGCGTTGGTTTTCAGGGTCAGAGCGTGCCCGCCCCGCAGGATATTGCCGCTCGCCTGACGTTAACGCGTGCGCAGGATGTGATCCTCGATGACGCCGCCAGCAGCGTCTACCTTGCGCGGACGGGAATGGAGATCGATCTTGGTGCCATCGCGAAAGGCTATATCGCCGACCGGGTGCGCGACTATTTGCGGCAGCAGGGCGTGAACGCCGCGCTGATTAATCTCGGCGGCAATGTCCATACCCTGGGCGAATGGTCAATCGGGCTGAAAAAACCGTACTCAGCGGCGGATGCGCTGATTGGCAGCATTGCGGTGGCGGGGCAATCGGTGGTGACCTCGGGCATTTACGAACGCTACTTCGAGCAGGACGGCAAACGCTGGCACCATATTCTCGACCCGCGCAGCGGCTACCCGCTGGATAACGAGCTGGAGAGCGTAACGATTATTTCCGCCGACTCGCTGGACGGCGATATCTGGACCACCCTGATCTACGGTCTTGGCGTAGAGAAAGGCTGCGCGGCGCTGCGCCAGCGCGAGGATATCGAAGCGATTTTCGTCACTAAAAATCGCGACGTTATCCTCTCTTCACAGCGTCGTTTCCGCTTTCAGCTGCTGGATGACGGCTACCGGCTTACTGGCTGTACTGCTTAAGCAGGCCGTACTGTTCCGCTATCAGGTGGTAGCGGTACACCGGACGTCCCGTGGCGCCGTAGTGGATACTGGTGTACAAAATATTAATTTGCGCCAGCCAAATCAGGTATTTGCGGCACGAAACCCGGGATATATTTACCGCTGCCGCCAGCTCGTCGGTGGAGAACTCCACGTCCGGATGGGCATCAATCCACTGACAGAGGGTGCGCAGCGTCTGGGGCGTCAGGCCTTTCGGCAACTTGCGGGCGTCAGCGGCTTCCGGTACGCCGCCGTGCAGCAGCCGGTCGACATCCGCTTGTTCATAATAGGGTTGACCGGTCATCAGCTTACGCTTTTCGCGCCAGGCGGTGAGCGCCTCTTCAAACCGTGGAAACTGGAAGGGTTTGATCAGATAGTCCACCACGCCGTAGCGCATCGAGGCCTGAACCGTCGCGGCATCCGCGGCGGAAGTAATCATAATCACGTCGATGGCCCGTCCGGACGCGCGAATGGCGGGCAGCAGATCCAGACCGCTATCCTGCTGCATATAGACATCCAGCAGCACCAGGTCTATCTCCAGATCCTTGTCGTTAATCATCTCCCTGGCTTTACTCAACGTAGACGCCGTACCGCTGCAGCGGAAGCCGCTGACCCGTCCCACGTACAGGCGGTTCAGTTCGGCAACCATGGCATCATCGTCAACAATTAATACATTTATCACGCACTTTTCCTTTTACTGTCCCACGGGAGATGAACAAAAAATTGAGTAAATACGCCGGGTTCGGATTCCACGGCCAGCGATCCGCCCAGTTCGCGAAGCTGCTGGCTGGCGAGAAACAGCCCGACGCCGCGGTTTTCACCTTTGGTGGAGAAGCCTTTATTAAAAATATCATCGATAAATGCTTCCGGGATACCGGGACCATCATCGCTGACTTCGCCGCTTAACCAGCCGTTCTGGTAATGCAGCAGCAGGCCGACTTCGCCTTCGGCCTGGCCGCTCATGGCATCCAGCGCGTTCTCGATTAAATTACCCAGCACCGTAACCAGTACGGTGACCTGCTTTTCATTCGGGCAGTCCGGCACCAGGCTCTCTTCGGCGAGAGTGAGGGTAAAACCCCGCTCCTTAGCGCGCTGAATTTTACCGATCAAAAAGCCTGCCACTACCGGTGATTTAATCCGGTGCTGGATTTCGCCGATATCCGCCTGATAGGTGTGGGCGGTCTGCAGCACGTACTCTTCCAGCTTATCGTAGCTTTTCATATTCAACAGGCCGAGGATCACGTGCAGCTTATTCATAAATTCATGCGAGGTGGTACGCAGGGCGTCCACATAGTTCACCATCCCGTCAAGCCGCTGCAGCAGCTGGCTGACTTCGGTTTTGTCACGGAAGGTGCTGATGGCGCCGACCACGTCATCCTCGTCGCGGACGGGGACCGTGTTGCTGATCAGCAGCAGACCGTTACAGCCCAGCTCCCGATCGTAAATCGGCTCGCCGGTTTGCAGCACTTCCTGCAAATCCACCAGCAGCGGCGTTTGCGCGATATCGTTCCCGGGGCCGTTAAACAGAATGTCGCGCGCGGCGGGGTTAATCAGCGTCACCTTGCCGTCTGTATCCACCGCCACGACGCCCTCTTTTAATGAGTGCAGCATCGCCTGGCGCTGCTGGAACTGCGTTGAGATCTCCTGCGGCTCAAGGCCCAGCAGGACGCGCTTCAGGCCGCGAACCAGGCTCCATGTACCGACGGCGCACACGAGCGCGCTGAACAGCACGGTCAGAATCACATCCCAGCGGCTGGCGGCGATCTGCGTATCGACTTTGCTCAGCGAAATGCCAATCGCCACCACGCCGATTTGCCGGCGGCTATCGTCAAACACCGGGGTGAAGACGCGCAGCGCCGGAGCCAGCACGCCGTGGTTGACGGCAACGTTCTCTTTGCCCGCCAGCGTGGGCCGGATGTCATCGCCGATAAAAGGTTTGCCGATAATCTGGCTATTGGGATGCGAGTAGCGAATGCCGTCCATATTGGTGA
>ERZ652168.402-NODE-402-length-11187-cov-19.8346_pt1 | contig 11187 bp, 11 predicted proteins | sample MGYA00514763_ERZ652168 | MGnify/ENA metagenome assembly ERZ652168
ACAAAAAAGGAGCGCTGCTCCATAGGTGATTACTCACCTATTTTGCAACGCCCCCAAAACATGCAATGAAGAATCCGGGCTTCATATCCAGATTTTGTTCGATGAGCCAAAATGCTTTAATGGCATCATGGCACATTATGGAAAGTTCTCCGGGGTGAGCAATTATATTGCACTAGTAGGGAAGAAAAGTCCAGGCCTTGAGGAGAAAGCAGGCTATTTTGGAGAAAAGATTGTTCTTGGGGCACAGGAGATGGGGTTAAATACATGTTGGGTTGCCATGACCCATGGGAAGAGTGCGGTACAAATTAAGACAGGAGAGAAACAGACATGTCTGATCGCACTTGGCTATGGAGAAAATGCAGGAACAGGGCATAAAGTAAAGCCTTTGCATGAAGTATGCAATTGTGCGGACAATATGCCGGACTGGTTTGCGGATGGGATGGAGGCAGTTCTGCTTGCACCTACGGCTGTAAATCAACAAAAATTTTATTTTACTTTAAAAGAGGGGGGACAGGTGGCGGCAAGGGTAAAAGGCACAGGATTTTATGCAAGGACCGACCTGGGGATTGTAAAATATCATTTTGAAGCAGTGACAGGCAGGAAGGTGATGTAATGTCCCAGAGGGAGGAAATAGAGCGGCTTGCTGAAAGCTTTAAACAGTGCCAGAAGATATTGACTGCATTGGGAGATGAGAACAGGCAGCACTTAATTTTGGAAATGATGAAGATGGATGAGTGCCATGGGGCACGGGTGGGAGATATCACGGTAAAGACGCATTTGTCACGTCCGGCAGTTTCCCATCATCTCCAGATTTTAAAGAGCGCAGGGATTTTGAATGTCCGTAAAGAGGGGACAAAAAACTTTTATTATTTTGATGCAGATATGAAAGGATTTAATATATTGATTCATATGTTGGAGGAGGCAAAGAGAATTGCCGGGGAACTTCCTAACAGGCCGGGGGAAACAGATGGATAGTCAGGGGTTCCTTTCATGATGTATCTATAGGTTTACTTAGGCCTTTCGTGTTCATCAATGTGCCAAGTTTTGTATTTTTTAATTTGTTTAAAAATTATTTAAATATTTATAGCGGAATCTTTAGGTGTATTTGTTAGCCTCTTATTATACAAAAAGTAATAGGAGGCTTTTATAATGGATGGGAAATTAAAAGGACTTTCTGCCAGTGAAGTAATAGAACGGCAAAATAGAGGCGAAAGTGAAGGCCGGCAGGAAGGCATCACAAAAAGCCGGGCACAGATTGTCCGGGAAAATACGGTGACATTGTTTAATGCATTAAATTTCATAATTGCCGGATTACTGCTGGCTGTAGGTGCATACTCGAATCTTCTTTTTATTGGCATCATTATTCTGAATATATTTATCGGAATAGCACAAGAGCTGAAAGCGAAAAAGCTGGTGGATGAATTATCTGTCCTTAATCGGCCTATGGTCTGTGTGCGGCGGGACGGGAAGGAACAGCAGATAGAAAGGGAGGAGATTGTAAAAGGGGATCTTCTCGTATTAAAAAGTGGAAACCAGATCTGCAATGATGCAGAGGTTCTTTCAGGGAGCCTGGAAGTGAATGAATCTCTGCTGACAGGCGAAAGCGACGGGGTGATAAAAGAAACCGGAGATAAGCTTTATTCCGGCAGTTTTGTGATTTCCGGCAGGGCAGATGCAGAAGTGATCCATGTAGGAAGCGAAAATTATACCACAGGGCTTGTAAATGAAGTGAAAAAAGAAAAGCAGGTGCAGTCAGAACTTCTGGGATCTATGAGAAAGATTACAAATCTTACTAGTTTTCTGATTATTCCGCTTGGAGTGATACTCTTCATGGAGGCACTTCTTTTCAGGAACACGCCTATAGATGAGGCAGTTGTATCTTCTGCGGCGGCGCTGTTGGGAATGCTCCCCAAAGGTTTGGTTCTGCTGATTTCTGTATCTCTTGCAACTGGGGTGATCAGGCTGGCAAAAATGAAAATTTTAGTGCAGAATATTTATTCTCTGGAGACTCTGGCACATGTGGACACCTTATGCCTAGATAAAACCGGTACAATTACGGACGGAAAACTTAAAGTATGCAGAAAGGTTCCGATGACCGAGCTGCCTCAGGGAGAGATAGAAGGTATGATCCAGGCTTATATGGAAGCCTGTGAGGACCATAATGCGACTTTTGAAGCATTAAAGACTGCATTCCCCCCAAAACCTCTCTATCATCCCGTGCATAAAATTCCGTTTTCATCCAAACGGAAATGGGGATGTGTAAGTTTGGAAGATACAGGGACCATATTTGTAGGCGCCCCGGAAAGGCTGATAGGCGCCCTGCCTGAGAATCTGGAGAAAGAGCTGGAGCACGGGCGCCGCGTGATAGCAATTGGATACTCACCGGAAATATGGGAAAATGACGGGGCTCTTCCAGACCGGATACAAGTCCTTTATTCCGTAGTACTGGAAGACCGGATACGCAGAAATGCAAAAAAAACCCTGGAATTTTTTAAGGAACAGAATGTGTCAGTAAAAGTTATCTCCGGGGATCATGTAAAAACAGTTTCTATGATTGCCAGACGGGCAGGATTAAAAAAGTGGAGAGATGCGGTGGATTTATCCCGATATGAGGATAAAGTGGATTATGATACCATATGTCAGAAATACTCTGTTTTTGCCAGGGTAACGCCAAAGCAGAAACAAGAACTGGTAAGAGCGCTGCAGAGACAGGGACATCATGTGGCAATGACCGGAGACGGCGTGAATGACCTGCTGGCCCTGCGGGAGGCGGATTGTTCCATTGCTGTGGCGGATGGGAGTGACGCCAGCAGACAGCTTGCACAGATTGTTCTGCTGGATTCAGATTTTACACATTTGCCGGAGGTGGTGATGGAAGGCAGGAAGGTAGTCAACAATGTGACAAGAACAGCAGGAGTTTTTTTCATAAAAACGATATATTCTCTGCTAGTATCTATATTCTGTGTTATTGGCAATATACCGTTTCCGTTTATTCCCATTCAGATCACACTGGTGGATGCATTTATTGAAGCGTATCCTTCCTTTATCACGATTGCAGAATCAGATACAAGAAGATTGTCAGGCAGCTTTTTGAAAACAGCGTTGTCAAAGGCTTTACCTTTTGGCCTGGCCGTGACAGCGGTAATCGCCCTGTTCAGCCTGCTGGAACCCTTTGGCATTTCCGAGAACCAGACGCTGATGTATCTGTCATTGATATTGATTTCTATTACGGCAGTAATCAAAAGCTGTATTCCTTTCAATCTGCTCAGGAGTTTTATCTGCGTGACTATGACGGGTGGGATTTTCAGCGCCCTTCTGATCCTGCCGGGACTTTTTAAAATGAGCCGGATAACGCCTGAAATGGGAATAGACCTGGCGGCTGCTATGGCGGCGGTATGGGGATTCCTTGGTATTATGCGTGGGATAAAGCTTCTATTCAGCAGGGAAAAGGAAAAAAGACACACAGCAAAGGTGGGAATATGGCAGGATTAGAGTTACAGATTTTAGATGCCATCCAGCAGATAAGGAGCGGCTGGATGGATCAAATCATGGTATCCATCACATCTTTAGGAAACGGAGGCATGATCTGGATTGCTGTAGGAATACTGCTTCTAATCAGTAAAAAACACAGAAAAACGGGAATACTGGTTTTGGCAGCTCTGGCAGTAGAAGTCGTATTCTGCAATGGGATATTGAAACCCGTAGCCTCCAGGGTACGGCCTTGTGATATAAACCCTACTGTACAGCTTCTGATTTCCCGCCCAACAGATTATTCTTTTCCTTCAGGGCATACAGGGGCATCTTTTGCAGCTGCATGTATGCTGTGGTTAAGAAAAGAAAAGGGGCGTTATGCGGCTTTTATTCTGGCAGGGATGATTGCATTTTCCAGAATGTATCTGTATGTACACTTTCCTACCGACATTCTTGGAGGGATGGTGATAGGAAGCGCCAGCGCCTGGGGAGTTTACCTGGGATTTAAACAGTTTGCAAGTAAATGTGGAAAAAACAGTAAAATAACGGTATGATATATACAGGATCTATTTTATAAAGGCGATAGAAACGGGGGAGTCTGATGTCCTTAAAAAAGCGGATGTTCCGCTCCAATATGACAATTATATTCTTATCACTGCTTTCACTTCTGGCGGTAGTCTTTCTAGTGCTGATTTTGTTTGAGGACTCTATAGAAAGACGGTTTTGGACCATGGAGCAGGCAAAACTGGACAGAGGTATTCTGCAGGTAGCTGCTCTTGTTGAGGAGGCCGGAATACAGGATATAGAGAGATTACAAGAGAATGTAGAAAGGGTAGGGTATGCAGCGGCTCTGATCCAGGAGGAACAAGTGAAAGCTGGAAGTACGGATGATAGGATTGGGGAGCTGGCAGGTGCGCTGGATACAGAATATCTTAAGCCAAACCAGGCAGAGATTTTCTATTACCGTAATTCCACTGTTGTAGTAAAGTATATTCAGGAACAGGATATGTGCATTCTGGCGGTTCATTTCGCAGAAGGAGACTGGCTGCAGAAATCTTTGCTCCATGCTTACCGCCCGCTTCTTCTTGTATTGTTTTCTATAAGTGTTGGTGTGATTCTTATTATTTTGGCTCTTTCTTCCTATTTTACAAGGCGGATGAACCAAGTAGTCATGGAACCATTAGGGGAGCTTGTGAAAGGCGCCGAACGGATCCGGGCAGGGAACCTGAGGCAGGAGATTCAGTACCAGGGGGAAGCAGAGTTTGAAAATCTGTGCCATACTTTCAATTCTATGCAGAAAACTATTTTAGAAGATCAAGAGCAGAGGATGAAAACAGAAAAAGCCAGAATTGATATGGTTACAGGAATTTCCCATGACCTGCGCACCCCCCTGACCTCCATACAAGGGTACATCAAAGGGATTTTAGACGGTGTGGCAAATTCCCAGGAAAAAAGGATCCTATATTTGAGGACAGCCTATGAATCAACGGAAGATATGAACCGGCTGCTGCAGAAGCTTTTTGATTTTTCGAGACTGGAGAGCGGGCAGATGCCCTTTCATATGGTGAATGTTGATTTGGCAGAGCTTACCGATGCATATGTTGCACAAAAGGAAACTCTGATGCAGGAGGAGAAAATACAGTTCTTTTTTCAGAGGGCAGATAGAGTTCCGGAAATTTCATTGGATGTGGAACAATTCCGAAGGATTTTTGATAATTTGCTGGAGAACAGTATGAAGTATAGTGGGACGCATCCGGTAAAAATCTGGATTCAAATATCTCAGATAGGGAAAGATATAGTGTTTCAATGGAAAGATAATGGGCCGGGAGTGCCGGACGGGAAAATAGATAAAATATTTGAGCGGTTTTACCGCTGTGATGAGTCCAGAAATCAAAAAGGCAGCGGTGTAGGACTCTATGTGGTAAAATATATCATGGAGCGCCATGGAGGCAGTATCCAGGCAGAGAATGACGGTGGATTAAAATTGACTCTTACATTTCCAACAGCAGAGGAGGATTAAGGCTTATGTCGAAAATCTTGATTGTGGAAGATGATGAAAAAATTGCACAGTTAGAGAGTGATTATTTAGAGAGTAATGGGTATGAAACAGCTCTGGTTTCCGATGGAAATGCAGTGATTCCCAAGCTAAGAGAGCAGAAGTATGATTTGGTCCTGCTGGATATTATGCTTCCCGGGTGCAGCGGCTATGATATTTGCCGTCAAATAAGGGATGAAATTGATATCCCTATACTGATGGTGACTGCAAGGGCGGAAGCGGTGGATGTGATACGGGGCCTGGGACTTGGAGCAGATGATTATATCACAAAACCCTTCGACCCCTCTCAGCTGGTGGCGAGGGTGCGTTCCCACTTAAAGCGTTATGCCAGGCTCACAAAAGACCGCGGCGCGGAAGCTGAGAATACAGAGAAAATTAGTATTCAGGATGTAACCATCGAGCCGAAAACCTGGAAGGCCTGGAAAGGAGAGACGGAACTGAAACTTCCCAACAGAGAGTTTGAACTTTTATGCTTTCTGGCGGAGAATCCGAATATTGTATTTTCTAAGGAGGCATTGTTCGAAAAAATATGGGGTTTTGATTATGTGTCAGACGCGGCTACTGTTTCTGTCCATATCAACAGGCTGAGAGAAAAGATAGAGGATGATGCCAGAAATCCGAAAATTATAGAAACTGTGTGGGGTGCAGGGTACCGTTTGAACGGGTAGGAAAAGAGGGAATGAAGAATGTGGATATTTTATGCGTCTGGCTCTGCTCTTTTTGCCAGCCTTACTGCTATTCTAGGCAAGGTTGGGATCTCCGGGGTGGATTCTAACCTGGGGACAGCCATCCGTACATCGGTTGTTCTGGCCATGGCGTGGCTCATGGTCTTTGTGAGTGGGAAGGCGAAAACTATCCATGAGATTCCCAGGAAGGAATTCGTGTTTATTTGTTGTTCTGGAATCGCAACAGGAGCCTCCTGGCTCTGTTATTACCGGGCCCTGAGGGAAGGGCCGGCCAGCGTGGTTGTGCCTATAGACAAACTGAGTGTTCTGGTTACAGTGGGGTTTTCCTACATGGTATTTGGGGAGAGACTTACAAAAAAAGAAGGGTGCGGACTTCTTTTGCTTACATTGGGTACGGTAGCATTGGCAGCAGTATAATATATGTATTTTGTTTGAAAAACAACAGAAATGCATAAGAAATAGTTTATAATATGATAATAGTAAAAGGAGGTGTTAAGAATGAATCGTGTATTTTCAGTTGCAGAGGCTCATAAACCTAAAGATGGCCTGACGATTTCTACGCCGTCTAAGATGCAGGGGGAGACAGATATTACCTACTTTTCTTTGGGGAAGGAGACAGACATTACACCTGAAACCTATGCAAGGCCAGTCATCTATATTGGCATGGGCGGACAAGGGATATTTACGGCGGGTACTGGGGAAAATCAAAAAAAGCTTGAAATGAAACAGGGGGAAATGCTCGTAATATTAGAAGATACACTATGTGGAGCGGCAACAACACAAGGATTTGTTTATACGGAGATTATGCCGGGAAAGGAAATTATTATGAATCATGTTGTAAAAGCAGGAGAAGTATTAAAATTAGGAGAATTACTTCCATATGAAGATGGCAGTATTGTAAACATGGATATAGTGTCCAATGACGGAATGAAATTTGTGCTCATGGCATTCGACGAGGGGACAGGACTCTCACCGCACAGAGCGCCTGGGGATGCTCTTGTATTTGCCCTAGAGGGTAAAGCAGTTATTGGCTATGAAGGAACGGATCATGAGATTCAAGCGGGGGAAAGCTTTCATTTTGCCAAGAATGGACTGCATAGTGTCAAGGCTGATGGAAAATTTAAAATGGCATTGCTCATTGCTTTAAAATAAGTGGGAATAGCTGGCGCTGGACATGTATCAGACTGTCAATGTTCAATCAAGCATCTCTAAGGGGTACCCCATAATACACGGTCTTTCTGGGCGCGTGCTAAGGGGTACCCTTTGGGTATATTTTGTGAAATATATCAGTGCTTACCTGTACAGCGGCGGATAATAACTTTGATTATATACATATTTGCTCCGCCAGGCTTTCTCGGAGTGTCTGGAGAAATTTCTCTGCAGGCTTTGAGAAAACCTGGTATTTTTTCCAGATAATATTCATAGGCACCTCGAGCCGGGGGGAAAGGGGACGGAAGCAAAGCCTGCTGTTACCGGAAGTATTGATGATTCTATCAAAACAGACAGCATATCCAAGTCCTTCTTCCACTAGAAGAGATGCATTGAACAAAAGATTATAGTAGGCAATGATGTTTAAAGAAGAACGTCCGCAGTGCATCCACTGCATTACCTCCCCGCCGTCAGACTGTTCCTGGGAAATAAGAAGGGGTTTATCAGAGAGATCTTCAGGTGTGATGTATTTTTTTTGAGCTAATGGCGCATCTTTGGTCATCAAAACACCCCATACGTCATTGACAGGGAGCTTCAATGCCTCGTATTTCTTTAAGTCCGGCGTTCCAAACACAATGCCAAAATCAATGAGGCCTTTATCCAGGCGCTCTGTGACAAAGGAGGCATTCCCGCTGGAAATCCGGTAATGAATACCTGGATAATCTTCACGGAGCCTGGCGGCGGTTCTGGCCAACAGGCGGACTCCATCAGTCTCTCCCGCGCCAATATAAACGTCACCGATAATAACGTTGTCTGATAAAGCAATTTCACTTTCTGCTTTTTTAACTAAATCTAAAATCTCTTCTGCCCGCTTCCTAAGAATCATACCCTCATCCGTAAGGGTGACTTTCCGGGTACCTTTGGATCCCCGGACTAAAAGCTGCTTTCCAAGCTCCTCTTCCATATGTTTAATTTGCGTAGATAGAGTTGGCTGAGACAAGTTCAGAGATTTTGCGGCCCTGACGATACTCTGCTCTCTTGCGACTGCAAGAAAATATTGTAATACACGTAGTTCCATAACTTCCTCCTAATATCTGCAAATGTTTTTGTATAAGAGTATTCTACCATGATTTTTTCATAAGTTTCAACTATCCATTTCAATTGAAAATAGGTATTTGCTATTTATATTGACTGATTTTATAATATAAAAAAGATGTAAAAACCACCAGAAAAGGAGAAGTCAGATTATGTTAGGGAATATTGTATTTTCAAATCCAACGAAACTATATTTTGGAGAAAATTCTTTAGAGTATTTAAACCAGGAGCTGCCAAAATATGGGAGGAATGTACAGCTTGTATATGGCGGCGGTTCTATCAAAAAAAATGGTATCTATGATAAGGTTGTAGAGATTTTAAAGGCAAACGGAAAAGAAATCATTGAAGACGGCGGGGTTATGCCAAACCCCACTGTGGAAAAATTGTATGAGGGCGCAAAGCTTGCAAGAGAAGGAAATGCAGATTTGATTCTGGCAGTAGGCGGCGGTTCCTGCTGTGATTATGCAAAGGCAGTATCAGTCTCAGCCCACTGCAAGGGGGATCCATGGGAGAAGTATTATTTAAAATTCGAAGATGTAGACTCTGATACAAAGATCATTCCAGTAGGCTGTGTGCTGACAATGGTGGGAACCGGATCTGAAATGAACGGGGGTTCAGTGATTACAAATCATGGGAGCAAACTGAAGATTGGACATATTTTTGGAGATAATGTATTCCCGAAATTCTCAATCCTGGATCCCACATTTACATTTACATTGCCAAAATACCAGATGGTATCTGGATTCTATGATATTATGAACCATATTACAGAGCAGTATTTCTCAGGGGAGGATGACAACACTTCAGATTATATTATGGAAGGCCTGATGCGTTCTCTGATCCACAGTTCCAGGATTGCCATTCAAGATCCGAAAAACTATGAGGCAAGAAGTAATATTATGTGGACAGCTACATGGGCATTAAATACATTGGTAGCCATGGGAAAGTCAGCAGACTGGATGGTTCATATGCTCGGCCAGGCAGTAGGCGCCCATACGGATGCAGCACATGGGATGACACTTGCAGCTGTGTCGCTGCCATATTACCGCCACATCATGCCATATGGACTTGCCAAGTTTAAAAGATTTGCGGAAAACGTATGGAATGTCAATCCAGACGGAAAGAACAGTGAGGAAATAGCAGCAGAGGGATTAAATACCATGGAAGCCTGGATGAAGGAAATTGGTGTTGTAATGAACATCAAAGAACTGGGAGTGACAGAAAATATGCTGGAAGGCCTTGTGAAATCCACATTAATTATGGAGGGCGGGTATAAAGTACTGACGGAAGATGAGATACTGGAAATTTTTAAGGAAAGTATGTAATTCATTCACCCGGTACCAGCTTTTTCATTTCCTTGACTGAATAAAAACATGGAATATATTTAGTATCGCAAATTTATAATAGCAGTATATAGCGCAGTGAGACTGCATACAGACAGTAGAAGCCGCAGCGGGTCATAAGCGGCTTCACTGTCTTTTTTTCGTACAGGTAGTAAATTTATAGTTGCTGTACTAGTAATAAAATATATAGGAAATAATTATAGAAATCAATAAAATATAAATATTTGCTATGCTTATAAACGAGTGTTACCATATAGTTATCCAATACAGTGCCAGCGGGCAGCGCCTGCAGGCTAAAAATAAAAATGGGTAAGGAGAGAGGTTGAAAGATGGATGAAAAAAATTTTCTGGATTATCTTAACAGCAAAAAAACAGTGATAGGAGGCAGTGAAGTACACCAATTTATGCATGAAGCTTCTCAGGATGCATTGAAGTTAACAGCAGAAATAAATGGCACATATCATAAACCCCATGAATTGAGAAAACTCTTTTCAAAACTGATTGGAAAAGAGGTGGATAGTAGTTTTTGCCTGTTTCCTCCCTTTTATACGGATTGTGGAAGGAATATTACGGTTGGTAAGAATGTATTTATAAATATGGGATGTAAGTTCCAGGACCAGGGAGGTATTACTATTGGTGATGGAACACTGATCGGACATAATGTAGTAATCGCGACTTTAAATCATGGCATGAATCCATCAAATCGAAGTAGTCTTCATCCTTCTCCTGTTTATATTGGGGAAAATGTGTGGATTGGTTCAGGCGCAATTATTTTGCCAGGGGTAACTATCGGCCATGGGGCTATTGTTGGAGCCGGGGCAGTGGTAACAAAGGACGTACCTGAAAATGCGGTTGTGGCAGGTGTTCCTGCAAAAATCATAAAAAATAGAGACGTGAGGAAGTATTAGTTGACAAGCAGATAAATAGAAAGGGGCCATGCCCTGCTTGGAGGGGGCAAAGCTTACTGTAACCGCTACTGTGGGAGGGGACGGCTGCTGGGACTGCTGGGTGGGAGACTAACTTTCACGTAACACACCGCCTTCCAAATTCTTGCCCAGCCGTTGGTTCCGATATGGATTCCTGACTATGGTTCTTTTCTGGCCCAGGTCATGGTGTGTGTACTGCCCAATGGGAACAATGACCCAGGGATTCTGGATTCAAAAAAAACAGGGGATGAATGTGGTCTATTGGATTGCAGATGAGAGGGTGCTCTCGTTGATTGATGCGATAAAAGAACAGTACTGCGGGGAAGAGGCTGAATAGGGGCCGCCCGGATATGGCAAATATATTTTAGGGGCAGATTTTGTCTCATACTTTAAAGCAGTACTAAAAGGGGGCGTTGCAAAATAGGTGAGTAATCACCTATGGAGCAGCGCTCCTTTTTTGT
>ERZ652168.403-NODE-403-length-11186-cov-6.08669_pt1 | contig 11186 bp, 15 predicted proteins | sample MGYA00514763_ERZ652168 | MGnify/ENA metagenome assembly ERZ652168
CCATCTATGGCGCCGAAAACTGGCAAGCCAACCCCTGGGTTTGGGTTATCGAGTTTAAGCGCGTTGAAGGCGGTGCAGCATGAACAGAGCCTCTCCCGTTGATTTAAGGAAATGTCTTGAGGCCGCTCATATGCTGGCAAATATCGGCATCCGCTTTGTGCCGATCCCGGTAGTGACAGAGGAAGAGTTCCAGGCACTGTTTGCCGAGCTTTCAGGAAAGCTTGAGCAGCTGGCGGTTGAAGCGGAAAAGCATGAAGGCGGTGAAGCATGAGCGCAGAAATCATCGATCAGGCCAACGAGCTGGCAGAGCGCCGGCTGGATATGACCATAGAGAGTGAAGTTCGAGGAAAACATCGGAGGTGATGTGTGTTCAAGCTGATACAGCGCGGCCAGATTTACGCCGACTGCCACGGATGGCCAGTGCTGATTCATAGCAGTGATGATAAGACGATTCGCTACTGGTGCCATGGTCGGATCAACACGGCAAGCATGGACAGATTTCAGAATGACTTTGAACCGCTCTCTCGCGAAGAGGCGCACCAGATACGCGCCGAACTGGAACAGAGCGAGCACATTAAGAAACTGCGCGCCCAGCGGGTGGCGTAACCGGGAGTGTGATTATGAACCAAGCAATGAATAAAACTTACATCATCGCAGACCCCGGCGAGTGGGTTTCGGAAGAGCAAATAATGGCACTGAAGGGGTTGAAAGAAGGCACTTTAAAAAATGCCAGGAAGAAGAGTTTTCTGGAGGGGCGCGAATACAAGCATGTTTCCGCTGACGGGGAGCCATTTGATAACAGCCCCTGCTTCTACAACATAAAGGCCATTGATCGCTGGATCGCCAGCCAACGACCAGCAAAACCAAGCCGGAAGACTTCTGCGAAACCGAAAGAAAACTGATTAAATACTCTGACCATTAGCCAACGAGGAATCGTTATGAAATACCCAACAGGAGTGGAGAACCATGGCGGAACGCTGCGGATCTGGTTTATCTACAAGGGGTTCAGAGTGCGTGAAAGTCTGGGGGTGCCTGACACCCCCAAAAACAGAAAAACAGCTGGAGAGCTGAGAACATCTATCTGCTATGCAATTAAAACCGGTAATTTTAATTACGCTGAGCAGTTCCCGGACTCATTAAATCTCTCCAAGTTCGGGGAGGCTACCCAGAATCTCACTCTGAAAGAGCTGGCCGATCGCTTCCTGGCGCTGAAAGAAACGGAGGTTGCTGGCACCTCCATTAATACCTATCGGACAATCATTAAAAACGTCCTGGCAGTGGCTGGAAACAACATACTGGCATCAGCAGTCAACAAAGAGAAATTGCTGGAAATCCGCAAAGAACTCCTGACCGGGCATCATTTACCACGGCCACAGTATGAGGTTAAAGAACCAGGACGATCGGCGGTAACAGTCAACAACTACATGACGAACCTGTTCGCCATTTTTCAGTTTGGGCTGGAAAATGGCTATATCGAAGAAAACCCCTTTAAAGGTATATCGCCTCTTCGCGAGGAACGAGTAAAACCGGACCCGCTATCAAGAGAAGAGTTTCTTCGGCTTATTGATGCTTGCCGGCACACGCAGACGAAAAACATGATGTCAGTAGCTGTTTATACAGGCATCCGCCCGGGTGAGCTTTGCGGGCTGTCATGGGAGGATATAGACCTGAAAGCCGGTACGATGATGATCAGGAGGAATTTTGCCAAAGGCGAGTTTACCGTGCCGAAAACCCAGGCGGGAACAAACCGGGTAATCCACTTAATTGAACCGGCGATTCAGGCGCTAAGAAGCCAGGCAGAATTAACAAGGCTTGGAAGGGAGCATTCAGTAAAAGTGAAACTGCGTGAGTATGGCCGTACTGACACGCAAAAATGCACCTTTGTTTTTCTGCCCAGCGTTACAGCCAGGACATTACGGCATGGTGAACACTTCACTGTCGACTCGATAAGACAGACCTGGGATACCGCGATTAAGAGAGCTGGAATCCGGCACCGGAAATCTTATCAGACAAGGCATACATATGCATGCTGGTCCCTGACCGCTGGGGCGAACCCGTCTTTTATCGCATCCCAAATGGGCCATGCTGATGCTCAGATGCTTTTTCAGGTTTACGGTAAATGGATGAATGAAAGTAATGACGCACAGATCGCAATACTGAACTCGAAACTGAGCTCATTTGCCCCACTGATGCCCCATGATATTTTCAAAACTGGATAAAGTTATTTAAATTCATATCGTTGTAATCTATAAACCTGGAAATCCATAAACTCCAGTGCCGTGCCTAACCAACCAGATACGGCTGCACGAATGAGATCGGAAGTGGTTCTCTCATTTTTTACGGTAGTCATAATGATTATCTCTAATTGTAGAATACAGAGTCCGCACCTGTTGTTATTGGCTGAAGGTTAATAAAACCTTACAGCAACGTTTCCTGTCATTTTCAAAAAGCTCCAGTGCATCGATAACATGTTGATAAGCAAATTGATGAGTAATCAGCTCCTCCGGGTTAATTAAGCCTTGTTCCAGCCACTTTATGACCACCGGGAATTTATTGGCGTTAAGACGCGACGAGAAAATAGAGAGCTCTTTGCCGGTAATACCCTGCTGTGCAACCTGCGAAGGCTCCGTCGAGAATCCCATTAAAACAATTCTCGCCGCCGGAGAAGCCAGGGTGACCGCCTCTTGTAGAATCGAGGGATGACAGGCCGCATCGATAATCAGCGTCGGTAGTACCCCCTCCGCCTTCAGCGTATCCGCCAGAGGCACGACGCTGTTGTTAATCACCCAATCCGCGCCGTTACGCTGGGCCATCTCCAGGCGTTCATCAATGCGATCGACCACGATGACCTGCTTAACGCGATACACCCGCTTCAGCACCTGAATGGTCGTCAGGCCCATTGGCCCGGCGCCGTAGACCAGCGCGATATCCTGGTCGGTTGGCGAAACGTGCCCGGTAACGTTGGCCGCGATAGTGAAAGGCTCAATCATCACCGCATGTCTGTCCGTCACGTTGTCCGGAACCTGCCAGGCATTTTTCGCCGGCACCACCGCGTACTCGCTAAAGCCGCCATCCCGATGCACGCCGAGCACCACCAAAGAGGTGCAGACGTTTGGTTTGCCCACCGAGCAAGGATAGCAATGGCCGCAGCTGATGACCGGATCAACGCTGACCCGCTGGCCGATGGCTTTGTCGGTAACCCCTTCTCCGATGGCGTCGATAACGCCAAAAAATTCATGACCAATAACGCGCGGGTATTTGGCAAACGGATTGTGGCCGCGATAAATATGGCTATCGGAACCGCATATCCCCGCCAGCTTAATTTTTACCCGCACTTCGCCCGCGGCAGGCTGCGGGATCGGACGCTCTTCAATCACCAGTTCGTTGGGCTGGCGAATCACGATACTTTTCATTTTGACTTCCTTCTTTACCAGTTCCACAACGTGCCGTCTTCCAGACGCGCTACAGGCAAATAGGCCGGTTCATAGGGGTATTTCGCGGCCAGTTTTTCATCGAACTCAATTCCCAGCCCCGGTTTTTCACCCGGATGCATATAGCCGTTATCAAACGTCCAGCTGTGCGGGAAGACTTCCAGCATCTGTTCGGAATAGCCCATATATTCCTGGACGCCAAAATTCGGCACCCACAGGTCGAAGTGCAGCGCGGCCGCCATGCAGACCGGAGAAAGATCGGACGGCCCGTGTGAACCGGTGCGTACCTGATAAAGCGAGGCAAAATCGGCGATCCGACGCATCCCCGTAATCCCGCCTGCGTGGGTAATGGTGGTGCGGATATAGTCAATCAGCTGCTCTTCAATCAGCTGTTTACAATCCCAGATGCTGTTGAACACCTCTCCGACGGCAATCGGCGTGACGGTATGCTGACGAATTAAACGGAAACACGCCTGATTCTCCGCTGGGGTCGGATCCTCCATCCAGAACAGGCGGTAATCTTCAATACTCTTACCAAAACGCGCCGCTTCAATCGGCGTCAGGCGATGATGCATGTCGTGCAGCAGATGCTCGTTAAAGCCAAATTTTTCGCGTACGGCGGCAAACAGCTGTGGCGTAAAATCGAGATACTTCTCGGTAGACCACAGCTGCTCTTCCGGCCACTGGCCTTTGGTTGCCGGTTCGTAGGCCTGCCCTTTACCTTTCGCCATCCCGTAGGTGGTTTTCATCCCCGGCACGCCGCACTGCACGCGAATCGCTTTAAACCCCATCTCTTTGTGGCGCGCGTAGTCATCCAGCACTTCATCGATGGAGTGACCCGTAGTGTGGCAGTAGACCATCACGCCTTCGCGCGAAGCCCCGCCCAGCAGCTGGTATAGCGGCATGCCTGCGGCTTTCGCCTTGATATCCCAGAGCGCCATATCGATAGCGGAAATCGCCGACATCGTGACCGGACCACGACGCCAGTAGGCGCCCTTGTAGAAAAACTGCCAGATATCTTCGATGCGATGCGCGTCGCGGCCAATCAGCTGCGGACAGAGATGATCCCGCAGATAGGACGCAACGGACAGCTCGCGACCGTTTAGCGTCGCGTCACCTAACCCGACGATCCCGTCATCAGTGGTGACTTTAAGGGTGACGAAGTTGCGCCCCGGACAGGTGACGAAAACTTCAGCGGCAACGATCTTCATTTCTCATTCCTTACTTCTGTGCGGTTAGTGGGTAAAAGTAAACCATCAGACCTACTACCATACAAGTATAACAATCGAAAAAGACGCGGCAGATCACAGTATCTCATCGGGGATAAAAGCGGCGTGAACAGAGAAAGCGAGCGAGAAGGCAGGAAGAGATGGGCCGGGACAGCATCACCTGGCCCGGCTCACTCGGTAAAAGAGGCTATGCGCGTCCCCAGCCGGCCACAATAATCAGCATGCCGCACAGCGCAACCAGCGCGCCGGCCCAATCATAGTGGCTGAGTCTGACGCCATCGATAAAGCGCAGCCACAGCAGCGCAGTACACACGTACACCCCACCGTAAGCGGCATAAACCCGTCCGCTGGCCTCGGGGTGAAGCGTCAGAAGCCAGACAAAAAGCGCCAGCGCCAGGGCCGTCGGCATCAGCAGCCAGGGCGTCGCCCCGCGTTTTAACCAGAGCCAGGGTAAATAGCAGCCAATGATTTCGCACAGGGCGGTAGCAAAGAAAAGCAGCGTGGTTTTTAACATGCAAAGCGTCGTAAGTTGAACAAGCGTTAACGCATTCTACGTAATAATGGCCGTCGTTTACTCTGTTTTGTCGGGTATGCCGTCGAAAGGAGATGTAGTAAACTCAATCCAAGGGAATCGCTTAAAGGAAATCGTGATGAACACAACACTGAACAAACGCTGGTGCCTGACTGCCCTGCTGGCGCTGAGCGCGGTGGTCTTTACCGCATCGTCATTCGCCAAAACGGACAAGCTGGTCATCGAATCCGGCGACAGCGCCCAGAGCCGCCAGCAGGCCGCCATGGAAAAAGAGCAGTGGAATGACACCCGCACTTTACGCCAGAAGGTCAACAAGCGCGCCGAAAAAGAGTGGGATAAAGCCGACGTGGCTTTTGACGCCCAGGACAACTGCCAGAAGAGCGCGAACGTCAACGCGTACTGGGAGCCTAACACCCTGCGCTGCCTTGACCGCCGCACCGGTCGCACCATTACCCCGTAATGAATGGCGCCCGCACGGGCGCCACAATCACCAAAACTTCGCTATAACACACAGGTACTCCCATGACTGACGCTTATCACGTCAAACTCCGCCCGCTTGAGCGCGAAGACCTTCGCTTTGTCCACCAGCTCGACAACAACGCCAGCGTTATGCGCTACTGGTTTGAAGAGCCCTATGAAGCCTTTGTTGAGCTTTCCGACCTGTACGACAAACACATTCACGATCAGAGCGAACGCCGCTTTGTCATTGAATGCGACGGCGAAAAGGCCGGACTGGTTGAGCTGGTTGAAATCAACCACGTGCACCGCCGCGCCGAGTTTCAGATCATTATCTCTCCCGATTATCAGGGGAAAGGTCTGGCCACCCGCGCCGCTAAGCTCGCGATGGATTACGGCTTTATGGTGCTCAACCTGTATAAGCTCTACCTCATCGTCGATAAAGAAAATGAAAAAGCGATCCACATCTACCGCAAGCTCGGATTTATGGTGGAAGGCGAGCTGATTCATGAATTCTTTATTAACGGCGAATACCGCAATACCATCCGCATGTGCCTGTTCCAGCACCAGTATCTGGCCGAGCATAAACCGCAGGGCCAGACGCTGCTGAAACCAACGGCTCAGTAATAGTCAATAGTGCTTTTGATGGTGTAGTGGCGGGTTAGCGCAGGCTGGACGCTGTCGTCGACAACCTTAAGCTCGCAGCTTACCGGGTTGTCGTGACTGTCGTAATCGCAGGTCTGGCTTACGTTGCCCAGCGCGCGGTCATTGAAGGTGCTCACTGCGGTGTAGTCCATTTTTTTGCGCGGATCGGATGATGGCGTTGAGGCCACCGTAAATTGTTCACCTTTGGCTATGGTGGTTTTGCCCAGCGGATAGCCTTCTCTATCGTAGCGGTACGTCGCTGTACTCTCCTTGCCGCGAGCGGTGACGACAAACCCGTTATCATCGGTTTCCCAGGAGACCCCCGCCGAGGGCATTTCCGCCAGCTGACATTTGCCTTGTAAACGCAGGCGCTTTTCGTGGCTTTGCGCATCCAGGTAGTAGTTAGCGTCCAGCACCAACGCCGCGCCGGTTTTATTCTCCCGATCCTCAAATGCCAGCAGGTCAAAGCATCCTTCGCTGGATAAACGCCCTTTAACCCACTTCACCACTTGATCGTGTTCGTCATACAGCGTCTGGCTAAACGCTTTCACCGGCCCGCGCAGCGGATCGAACTCAAATTCGTTAGAAAAGCTGGCCATTTCCGGGGTGAAGGCCTGCGGCGCGCCCTTTTCATCGCAGGCGCTAAGCGCCCCGACAGCCAGTAACAGCAACAACCGTTTTTTCACGCGCGATTCCTTTTGTGCATAGTTCAATCATATTAGCAAATACAATTGTTTACACCACTTCTGCTATGCTTAAATCTGGATAACGTTAATAAGGAGTTTATGATGAAACTATCACCCTGGCTATGTGCGGCTCTGCTGCTGGGTTCGACAGCTGCTTTCGCGGCGCCGGATTCCTGCGAGCGGGTAAAAAGCGATATTCAGCAAAAAATCATCAACAACGGCGTCCCGGAATCGGGCTTCAGCCTGACGATAGTCCCGAACGACCAGCCCGATCAGCCTGGCGCACAGGTTGTCGGCCACTGCGCCAACGACACCTTTAAAATCATCTATACCCGCGACAGCGGTGCGCAGTAACCTCGCCGAATGTCTGGAGAAGTCTTATCCCTCGGTTGACCAGGGATAAGATCTCTCTACTCCATTTTAAGTATCATTCCTCACTCTCCACGCCGACCTTACGAAGGCGTTGGCATTACGCCATTATAACAAAATCATGGAGTGAGCAATGTCTAACCAGGAACATACCGACGGCCTTACCCGTCGAACGCTAATCAAATCAACCGCCCTTGGCTCGCTGGCTCTCGCCGCCGGCGGTTTATCGCTACCTTTCAGCCTGAGTCACGCCGCTGCCGCGGTGCAAGAAGCCGCTCACGGCGAGGAGCGTATCGTCTGGGGCGCCTGTTCGGTCAACTGCGGCAGCCGCTGCGCCCTGCGTTCACACGTGCGTGACGATGAAGTCGTCTGGGTCGAAACCGACAATACCGGCGCGGATATTTATGGCGATCACCAGGTGCGCGCCTGCCTGCGCGGCCGATCCATCCGCCGCCGCATTAATCATCCCGACCGCCTTAACTATCCCATGAAGCGCGTCGGCAAACGCGGCGAAGGCAAGTTTGTCCGCATTAGCTGGGAGGAGGCGCTGGATACGATCGCCGACAATCTCAAACGCATCGTCAAAGAGTATGGCAACGAAGCGGTTTATATTAACTACTCCTCCGGGATTGTCGGCGGCAATATCACCCGCTCCTCCCCTTACGCCTCGCTGGTCGCGCGTCTGATGAACTGCTACGGCGGTTTTTTAAGCCACTACGGTACCTACAGTACCGCGCAGATTTCCTGCGCGATGCCCTATACCTACGGCAGCAACGACGGCAACAGCACCTCCGATATCGAAAACAGCAAGCTGGTGGTGATGTTCGGCAATAACCCGGCGGAAACCCGCATGAGCGGCGGCGGGATCACTTACTATTTAGAACAGGCGCGAGAGCGCTCTAACGCGCGAATGATCGTTATAGACCCGCGCTACACGGACACCGCCGCCGGGCGGGAGGATGAGTGGATCCCGATTCGCCCCGGCACCGACGCCGCGCTGGTGGCGGGCATCGCCTGGGTGCTGATTAATGAAAATCTGGTCGATCAGGCGTTCCTCGATACGTACTGCGTCGGCTACGATGAAAAAACGCTGCCGGCAGATGCCCCGAAGAACGGGCATTACAAAGCGTATATTCTTGGACAGGGCGATGACGGCGTGGCGAAAACGCCGCAATGGGCCTCGCGGATCACCGGCATTCCCGTCGACCGCATCATCAAGCTGGCCAGGGAAATCGGCAGCACCAGGCCGGCTTACATTTGCCAGGGATGGGGACCACAGCGCCAGGCTAACGGCGAGCTGACCTCCCGGGCGATCGCCATGCTGCCTATTTTGACCGGCAACGTCGGCATTAACGGCGGCAACAGCGGCGCCCGCGAATCCACCTATACCATCACCATTGAACGCCTGCCGGTACTGACCAACCCGGTCAAAACCGCCATCTCCTGCTTTAGCTGGACCGACGCCATCGATCGCGGCCCGGAGATGACCGCCACCCGCGACGGCGTTCGAGGGAAAGAGAAGCTGGACGTGCCGATTAAATTCATCTGGAACTACACCGGCAATACCATCATTAACCAGCACTCCGATATCAATAAGACCCACGAGATCCTGCAGGACGAAAGCAAGTGCGAGACGATCGTGGTTATCGAAAACTTTATGACCTCCTCGGCCAAATACGCCGATATCCTGCTGCCGGACCTGATGACCGTCGAGCAGGAAGACATTATTCCCAACGACTACGCCGGCAATATGGGCTATCTCATCTTTATTCAGCCAGTTACCTCCGCTAAATTCGAGCGCAAACCTATCTACTGGATCCTCAGCGAAGTGGCAAAACGGCTTGGCGAGGATGTCCACCAGAAGTTTACCGAAGGCCGTACCCAGGAGCAGTGGCTGCAGCATTTGTACGCGAAGATGCTGGCGAAAGACCCGGCGCTCCCGAGCTACGATGAACTGAAAAATATGGGAATTTACAAACGTAAAGACCCCAACGGTCACTTTGTGGCCTACCGCGACTTCCGCAAAGACCCGGTCGCCAATCCGCTAAAAACACCGTCGGGTAAAATCGAGATCTACTCCAGCCGTCTGGCGGATATCGCCGCCAAATGGCAGCTGGAAAAAGACGAAACCATCAGTCCATTACCGGTATACGCTTCTACTTTCGAAGGATGGGACGATCCTCTGCGCGAGAAATTCCCGCTGCAAATGTTCGGCTTCCACTATAAAGCACGTACCCACTCCAGCTACGGCAACGTGGATGTCCTGCAGGCGGCCTGTCGTCAGGAGGTGTGGCTAAATCCGCTGGACGCCGAAAAGCGCGGGATTAAGAACGGCGATATGGTGCGCGTATTCAACGCCCGCGGCGAGCTGCGCATTCCGGCTAAGGTGACCCCGCGCATCATGCCCGGCGTGTCGGCGATGGGCCAGGGTGCCTGGCATGACGCCAACATGAATGGCGATCGTATCGATCGCGGCTCCTGTATTAATACGCTGACGACGCACCGTCCTTCGCCGCTGGCTAAAGGCAATCCGCAGCACACCAATCTGGTCGAAATCGAGAAGGTTTAAGGAGTAAACCATGAGCGCTCAGTATGGATTTTTTATCGATTCCGCCCGCTGCACCTGCTGTAAAACCTGCGAGCTGGCCTGCAAGGATTATAAAAACCTCACGCCTGACGTAAGCTTTCGCCGCATCTACGAATACGCGGGCGGCGACTGGCAGGAGGACAACGGCGTGTGGCAGCAAAACGTCTTCGCCTATTACCTGTCCATCGCCTGCAACCACTGCGAAGACCCGGCCTGCACAAAAGTGTGCCCCAGCGGCGCCATGCACAAGCGCGATGACGGCTTTGTGGTGGTGAACGAAGAGGTATGCATCGGCTGTCGCTACTGCCATATGGCCTGCCCGTACGGCGCGCCGCAGTACAACGCGGCAAAGGGCCATATGACCAAATGCGACGGCTGCTATGACGGGGTCGCCGAGGGTAAAAAGCCGATTTGCGTCGAGTCCTGCCCGCTGCGGGCGCTCGACTTTGGTCCCATCGAAGAACTGCGCGAAAAGCACGGTCAGCTTGCCGCCGTCGCCCCGCTGCCGTCCGCGCACTTCACCAGGCCGAGTATCGCGATCAAACCGAACGCCAACGCGCGTCCGTGCGGTGATACCACCGGCTATCTGGCCAATCCGAAGGAGGTGTAAAATGGGAAATGGATGGCATGAATGGCCGCTGGTGCTGTTTACGGTGCTGGGGCAAAGCGTTGCAGGGGCGATAATCGTCAGCGGGCTCGGCTGGCTTTCGCTGAATAATAACTCCGAAGCCCGGCAGCGCCTGGTGCGCTGCATGTTTTTTATCTGGCTGGTCATGGGGATTGGCTTTCTGGCGTCGATTATCCACCTCGGCTCGCCGCTGCGGGCATTTAACTCTCTTACCCGGGTCGGCGCATCGGCGTTAAGTAATGAAATCGCCAGCGGCGCGCTGTTTTTCGCCGTCGGAGGAGTGTGGTGGTTGCTGACGTTTCTCGGCAAAATGCCGGCAATCCTGGCCAAGGCCTGGCTTCTGCTCACCATGCTGCTCGGCTGCCTGTTCGTCCTGGAGATGACCCTGGTCTATCAAATTAATACCGTGCCGACCTGGTATAATGCCTACACCACCGCCGCCTTCTTCCTGACGATGGTGCTGTGCGGGCCGCTTTTCGCCGCCCTGCTGCTGCGGGTAGCCAACGTGCCTTTTAACGGCACGGTCTTCGCGTCGATGAGCGTCCTCGCGCTGCTGGCAAGCCTGGCCGTGGTCATTTTGCAGAACAGCGAACTGGCGGAGATCCGCAGTTCCGTGCAGCAGG
>ERZ652168.406-NODE-406-length-11138-cov-10.5768_pt1 | contig 11138 bp, 9 predicted proteins | sample MGYA00514763_ERZ652168 | MGnify/ENA metagenome assembly ERZ652168
GTGCAGTGGTCGGGCACGTGGAGCAGCCCGGCCACCGGGCCGTGAACTCCCTTGAGCTGGCCCCGCCGGGCCTCCCCCATCACCAGCTTTACCGCCTTGGAGTAGCCCTCGTAGAGCTTCTCCATCTCGGAGAGCATGTGGATACGGGAGTGGAGGGCGTTCTCCTCCATCTGGAGCTTGACATGGCGCTCCTCGGCCTCCTTGGCCTTTTTCCGGCGGGACTCCAGCCGCAGGCCATAGCCGTTGAGCACATTCTGGAGGGAATCCCGGTCCTCCCGGGCCTGGGCCAGCTCCTTTTGGGCCGCGTCCCGGCCCTCCTGAAGCTGGCGCACCCGCTCCTCACCGGCGGACAGCTCCTGATGCACCGCCTCATCCCGGTCCAGCAGCTCCTGGGCCGCGGCGGCCAGGGCGGAGAGCAGAGCCCTGGCCTCGGAGGCGGAGGCGTTTTCCACCGCCTCCTTCCGGCGCAGCTCCTCCAGCTCTCCGGCCAGGGTGCCTGCGGAGCGGACGGCCTCCTCGGCCTCCCCCTGTTTCGCGGACAGCTCCGCCGCCAGGGCGTCCAGCTCGCCCACCAGCGCCTCCAGACGCTCCTTCCGCTCGGCAATCTGGGCGCCGATGGAGTCGGCCCGCCCCTCCTGCTGCTCCAGCTCCCGCTGGATGCGGTCCCGGTTCTCCAGGTTGTTCTGGATGTTGGCCCGGAGTACCGCCACGGCGTTTTCCAGTCCGTTGGCGTCGGCCTCCCGCTGCATCATCTGGAAGCGGACGCCCTCGGCCTCCACGTCCTTGTCCCGCATCTGGGCGGCGTGCTCCTCGGCGGCGGCGTAGAGGGCCTCCACCGCCCCCTGGGCCTCCTCCTTCTGGCGGACGGCGTTCTCGTAGTCGGACAGGGTCTTGATGGCCCCCGCCCGTATTTTCTCCAACTGCTCCAGCCACAGGGAGATCTCCAGCCCCCGCAGCTCGTCCCGCAGCACCAGGAATTTCCGGGCCTTCTCGCTCTGGGCGCGGAGGGGCTCCACCTGGAGCTCCAGCTCGTCGATCTTGTCGGTGATGCGCACCAGATTCTCCTGAGTACGCTCCAGCTTGCGCTCGGCCTCCTCCTTCCGGTGGCGGAAGCGGGAGATACCGGCGGCCTCCTCAAAGACCTCCCGGCGGTCGGCGCTCTTGACGGACAAAATCTCGTCAATGCGGCCCTGCCCGATGATGGAGTAGCCCTCCCGGCCCAGTCCGGTGTCCATGAACAGCTCGTTCACGTCCTTCAGGCGGACGGAACGGCGGTTGATGTAGTACTCGCTCTCCCCCGAGCGGTAATACCGCCGGGTGACCATCACCTCGCTCTCCTCCATCGGGAAGATGTGGTCGGTATTGTCCAGCACCAGGGAGACCTCCGCGAAGCCCTGCTGTCTGCGCACCGCCGTGCCGCCGAAGATTACGTCCTCCATCTTGCCGCCCCGCAGGGCCTTGGAGGACTGCTCCCCCATGACCCAGCGGATGGCGTCGGAGATATTCGATTTCCCGCTTCCGTTGGGGCCCACAATGGCGGTCATGTCCTCCCCGAAGGAGAGCACCGTCTTGTCCGGAAAGGATTTGAACCCCTGGATTTCCAGCGCTTTTAAATACAAGGTCTGCACCTCGCCATGTTATCATTCTGAATAAATTATTATACCAAGGAACGGCGTCCTTTGCAAACCCTTTTCCACAAAAACGCGGAGCGCCTGAGCGCTCCGCGTCTGGTTTGGTGGTACACGGCGGGCAAACCATTTCGCAGGGACGGATACCTACATCCGCCCGCCGTACACCAGGTTTTGCACCGCCCCAGGCCCTGTGAAGGCCTGACAGGACGGGCGGCCATAAAGGCCGCCCCTACAAAGGAGCCGGACAGCCCCTGCACGTAGGGGCGACCCTTGTGGTCGCCCGTGGGCCGGTTATTCCCCCGCCTTTAACTTCTCTATCGCAGCCTTGGCCGCGTTCTACTCCGCCGCCCAAACCGCCGCAGGCGGTTTGGGGCCCCCGTTTCTCTCCATCTGTCCGGGCGGAGTGAATCCGCCCGGCATCAAGATTTTGCTCCGCAAAATGCTTGACGCCGCTGACGCGGCGGCTCGCTTTCGCTCGCAAAAGAGGCGGAGCGGCCGGTTATTCCCCAGCCCTCAGCTTCTCTATCGCAGCCTTAGCCGCGTTCTGCTCCGCCTCTTTTTTGCTGCGGCCGCGGCCCTGGCCGATGGGGATGCCGTTGAGATCCACCTCCACCGAGAAGATCTTGGCGTGATCAGGGCCCTCGGCGCCGATGAGCTGGTAGCCCAGCACCTGGCCGCTCTCCCGCTGCACCAGCTCCTGAAGGGCGGTCTTGTAATCGCGGCTGGCGCTCTTCTCCGCCTCCCGGTCCAGGATGAACTTCTGGATGAGCTTCCGGGCCGAGCCGATGCCGCCGTCCAGGTACACGGCGGCCAGCACCGCCTCCACCGCGTCGGCAATGATGGAGGGCCGCTCCCGGCCGCCGCCGGCCTCCTCCCCCTTGCCCAGCTTCAGGTAGGCGCCCAGCTCCAGGCACTGGGCCACTTCCACCAGGCTGCCCTCACACACCAGGGCCGCCCGGGTGCGGGTCAGATCCCCTTCTGGCAGGTCGGGGTGGGTGCGGAACAGGTAGTCGGCCACGACCATACCAAGCACAGAGTCCCCCAGGAATTCCAGCCGCTCATTGCTCTGCAGCCCCTTGGCCTTGTTCTCGTTGGCGTAGGAGCTGTGGGTGAGGGCGTTTTCCAGAAGGGCCCGGTTGGTAAACCGGTAACCCAGCTTTTCTTCCAATGCCTCCATGGCCGATCCTCCCTTTCAAAGCCGGAGCCCCGCCGGGAGGCGGGGCTCCTGTCTCTTTGGTTTCTTCAGTCCTCCAGCTTAGACTTGAGGTAGCGGACCAGATCCGCCACGGTGGAGATACCGGACAGATCCTCCTCGTCCATGTCCTCCAGGCCAAACTCCTCTTCCACGGCCATGGTCATCTCCACGATGTCCAGGGAGTCGGCCCCCAGATCCTCAAACGAGGTGTCCATGGTAATGCTGTCCACGTCCACGCCGAACTGTTCGGACAGCAGGGCGGCGAGCTTCTCGAAAATCATGTTCATCTACTCCTGTCGCTTCCGTCGTTCCCGACGGTGTCATTGCACTATGATAATAGGCAAGTTTCTCCCGCCTGTCAATAGGAAAGTCAAAATTTTCCCATTTACTCACTGCGCAGGCGCATGTGGTCGATATTTTCGGTGATGTCCTCAATAATGCCGGAGGCCGCGAAGCTCTGGGCCTGGCGGATGGCGTTCTTGATGGCGAAGTCGTCGGAGGAGCCGTGGGCCTTGATGACGGGCTTGGAGATGCCGATGAGGGGGGTGCCGCCCACCTCGCCGGAGTCCATCATCTTCTTGAAATCCCGCAGGCCGCCGGAAACCAGCACCGCCGCCAGCTTGGTGAGCAGGTTCTTCTTGAACATGGCCTTGAGCTGCTTGGCCATGAAGCCGCCGGTGCCCTCCATGGTCTTGAGGAAGATGTTGCCGGAGTAGCCGTCGGACACGATCACGTCCACCTCGCCGTACACCGCCTCCCGGGCCTCCACGTTGCCCACGAAGTGGATGCGCCCGGCCTTGCCCGCCTCGGTGAGCAGGGCGTAGGCCTCCCGCTGGAGGTCGGTGCCCTTGGAGGGCTCGGCGCCAATGTTGAGCAGGCCCACCTTGGGCTCGGGGCGCTTGAGCACCCGCTCGGCGTAATAGGAGCCCATAAAGGCGAACTGGAGCAGATACTCCGGCGTACCCTCCGCCGTGGCGCCGCAGTCGATGAGCACCGCGCCGCCGCCGCCGGTAGGCACCACCGGGGCCATGGCCGCCCGGCGGATGCCCCGGATGCGCTTGACCATCAGCGTGGCCGCCGACAACAGCGCCCCCGTGCTGCCCGCGGAGACAAAGGCCGCCCCGTCCCCGTTCTTCAGCAGGTTCAGGCCCACGGTCAGGGAGGAGTCCTTCTTCTCCTTGAAGGCGGTGGCCGGATTGTCGCACATCTCCACCACCTCGGAGGCGTGGACAATCTCCAGTCCCGGGGGCAGTTCGCCGATGCCGTCCTCCTTGAGCACCTTGAGGATGTCCTCCCCCCGGCCCACCAGAATGACTTCCACGCCCAGCTCCCGCACCGCGGCGAGGGCGCCCCGCACGTTGGAGACGGGCGCGTTGTCGCCGCCCATGGCGTCTACGATGATCTTCATATGTTCTCCTCCACTTTCTCTGTTCATTCCTGGATAAACGGCAACGGCGGGCGGGCGCCCGGCGGGGCGGGCGACCACAAGTGTCGCCCCTATGCGTTTGGGCCGCCCGGTGTTCCTGTAGGGGCGGCCTTTATGGCCGCCCGTTCTGTCCAATCCCCAGGGTGCCGGAGCGGGAACCCCGCGGCAGAGGGCGGATGTGGGCATCCGCCCCTACAGACGTGCGCCCGGCGGGGCGGGCCACCACAAGGGGCGCCCCTACGTGTTGAGGCCGCCCAGCGCTCCTGTAGGGGCGGACTTTATGGCCGCCCGTTCTGTCCAATCACCAGGGGCCGGAGCGGGAATACCCACGGCAGAGGGCGGATGTGGGCATCCGCCCCTGCGGACGTGTGCCCGGCAGGGCAGGCGACCACAAGGGTCGCCCCTACGTGTTTGGGCCGCCCGGTGTTCCTGTAGGGGGCGATGCCCTCATCGCCCCGCCCCATCGTCTTGCCGCAGAGGCCGGGGCTCGTCCGTAAGGCCCAGGAGATAGTCGGCGCTGATGTTGTAGTGCTCACACAAAAGGGCAAGCTTGGCAAAGGTAGATGCCTTGCGGCCATTTTCCATTTCACCAATTTGATTTTGTTTGATACCGAGAAAATCGGCCAAGTCTTTTTGAGTTTCTCCCCTATCTTTTCTTAGGCATTTTAGCCGTGTGCCAAACAAATCATTGGAATACACCGAATCCCCCCTTGACATTTCCCACTAATAGCGTGTATACTAAATACACACTATTAGTGGGGTGTTGATAAAATGAATGACTTCCTACAGCAGCTCTTAGAACATGAGCTGGATAACAGGCACTTGGATTTCCGTCAGGCCCCCGGCTATCAAGAGCGGCTGGAGCGCATCAGCGCCTGCCACGACCAGATCCGCTCCTCCCTCGGGCTGGATTTTCTCGACCGCCTCAACGATCTGGAGGGCGAAATGTCCGATTATGAGCGGCTGGCCTGCTTCCGGCACGGCTTCCGTCTGGCCGGGCGTCTCCTCATGGAACTGCTGCCTTGAGCAGCGGGCGGATGTGGGCATCCGCCCCTACAGGTGTGCGCGGCAGGGCAGGCGACCACAAGGGTCGCCCCTACGTGTTGGGGCCGTCCGGCGTTCCTGTAGGGGCGGCCTTTATGGCCGCCCGTTTCTGTCAGAGCCCCAGGGGCCGGAGCGGGAATACCCACGGCAGCGGGCGGATGTGGGCATCCGCCCCTACGGACGTGTGCCCGGCGGGGCGGACGTCCACAAGGGGCGCCCCCATGCGTTTGGGCCGTCCGGCGTTCCTGTAAGGGCGGCCTTTATGGCCGCCCTACCGCCAGTCCAGCCCGTCCAGAAGCTCCAGGGCCCGCTTGGACAGCTCGGCATTTTTATTCCGCTTGCCCTTGACGCGGTAGCCCAGGGGCGGGATGATGCCGAAGTTGACGTTCATGGGCTGGAAGTCGGTGACGCTCTCGTTGCTGACATAGCGCGCCAGGGCGCCGACGGCGGTCTCCTGGGGGAAGTCCACGGGGGGCTTGCCCTCCAGCCGCCGGGCCAGCTCCACGGCGGCCAGGAAGCCGGAGGCGGTGGACTCCACGTACCCCTCCACGCCGGTGATCTGCCCGGCGAAGCAGACGCGGGGCTCCTTCTTCACCCGGTAATAGCGGTCCAGCAGCCGGGGGGAGTCCAGATAGGTGTTGCGGTGCATGACGCCGTAGCGCACGAACTCGGCGTTCCTGAGGGCGGGGATCATGGAGAACACCCGCCTCTGCTCCGGCCATTTCAGGTGGGTCTGGAAGCCCACCAGGTTGTAGATGGTGCCGTCGGCGTTGTCCCGGCGGAGCTGCACCACGGCGAAGGGCTCCTTTCCGGTCTTGGGATCGTTCAGGCCCCGGGGCTTGAGGGGGCCGTAGCACAGGGTCTGCTTCCCCCGGCGGGCCATGACCTCCACGGGCATACAGCCCTCGAACACATGCTTGTCCTCAAAGCCGTGAACCTCCGCCTCCTGGGCGGCGCACAGCTCGGTCCAGAAGGCGTCGTACTCCTCCTCCGTCATGGGGCAGTTGATGTAGTCCGGGGTCCCCCTGTCGTAGCGGGAGGCGAAGAAGGCGCTGTCCATATCCACGCTCTCGAAGGTGACCAGGGGGGCCGCCGCGTCGTAGAAATTGAGGGTGCGGCTCTCAGGGAAGAAGGCCCGGATGGCCTCCGCCAGCGGGTCGGAGGTCAGGGGGCCGGAGGCCACGATCACGTTCCCCGACTCCGGAATCCGGGTGACCTCCCCCTCCTCCGCGGTGATGAGGGGGTGGGCGCGGATCTTCTCCGTCACCGCACGGGCGAACCCGTGGCGGTCCACCGCCAGGGCGCCCCCCGCCTCCACCCGGTGGGCGTCGGCGCAGGTCAGGATCAGGGAGTCCATGCGGCGCAGCTCCTCCTTGAGCAGGCCCACCGCGTTCTCCAACTGATCCGAGCGCAGGGAGTTGGAGCACACCAGCTCCCCGAACCACTCGGTATGGTGGGCGGGGGTCATTTTGGCGGGCTTCATCTCCCGCAGGGTGACGGGGACGCCCCGCTGGGCGAGCTGCCACGCGGCCTCCGAGCCCGCCAGGCCCGCGCCGATTACAATAACTGGTTCCATGGGTTCCTCCTTGTGTGGGACTCAGCGGATGAAGTGGGTGCGCAGAGGCTCCTCCCGCTCCGGCAGGCCGTACTTCTCCCGGCCCAAGGCGATGCTCTTGACCAGGAAGGCCATATTCCGGGCCAGGGTGCGCATGGTCTGGAGGCCCTCGGCGTCCTGGGCGGCCTCGCCGGGCAGGCGGCCGTGGATGCTGTTCCAGTACTGGCTGGAGGCCACCGGCATGCCGCTGATGGTAAAGAATTTGTTCAGCTCGTCAAAGGTGGAGGACAGGCCGCCCCGCCGGGCCGCCGCCACGGCGGCCCCCACCTTCATGGTCTTGTCAAAGGGGGTGGAGTAAAACAGCCGGGTCAGCAGGGCCACCAGGGTGGCGTTGGCCGAGGCGTAGTACACCGGACTGCCTACCACCAGCCCGTCGCAGGCCTCCAGCTTGGGGGCCAGCTCGTTCACCAGGTCGTCGAACACGCACCGGCCCAGCTCGGCGCACTTGCCGCAGGCGATACACCCCCGGATAACCCGGTTTCCCACCTGCACCCGCTCGGTCTCCAGACCCTCGGCGGCAAACACGGCCTCCATCTCGTCCAGGGCGGCGGCGGTATTGCCGTTGGGCCGGGGACTTCCGTTGAGCAGCAGAATCTTCATGCCAACACGCTCCTTTTCCGGTTACACGCCCATACACCACCCCACCAGGGCGATGACCGCCAGGTGAGCGGGATAGAAGGCGTAAAAGAACCACTTGGGAATCCTGAGGCCGGAGTGGGTGCGGCAGAGGATCAGCGGCAGGGCCAGCAGGCCGAAGATCGTCCAGTCGACGGCGTGGCCGCCCACCACCAGGGCCAGGGGATCCTCCAGGGAGCCGCCCCACAGGGCGGGAATCCAGAACATGGTATACAGCCCCGCCAGCAGGGCGGGCTTGTTCCGGCAGAAGTAGAAGATCAGCATCAGAATGACGCCGTTGTAGTTGTAGTCAAAGCTTCCGAAGGCCAGCACCAGAACCCCCAGCACGAAGAGCCACCAGCGCCGGGTGGTCAGCCCCCACATGGCCAGCAGGCTGAGGAAGAGGGTGAAGAAGATGTTCCAGTTGGTCAGGTTGCCCAGGATGTCGTCGGCGTTGAAGGCGAGAATCCAGAAGGGCTGGGACACCACGGCGAAAATCGCCAGCCGCCCCAGGTAGCGCCTGATGTTGTGGGTGTAGAGCAGGCCCACCGTCATACAGTAGCAGAACAGGGGGAAGGCCAGCCGGCCGATCCACCGGAATATGGGCGTCTCCGGGAAGAAGGCCCCGCCAATGTGATCCAGCAGCATGGCGGCGATGGCGACCAGCTTGAGCAGGTCGGTGTCCAGGTTGGTGCGCAGCTTTCTCTCTTGGGTTTCCATGATCTCATTCCTCCGGTATTTCAACTGAGTCTGCCGTCAGGGGGAATCCCTGACGGCTTCCACCGGTGGAAGCGGGCCTCAGGCCTCGCTCTTGGTCTTGGCCGCGGCTTTTTTCGCCGCCGGCTTCTTTGCCGCCGCCTTCTTGGGAGCGGCCGCCTTCTTGGCGGCCGGCTTTTTGGCGGTGGTCTTTTTGGCGGTGGTCTTTTTGGCCGCCGCCTTTTGGGCGGGCTTCTTCTCCTCCTCAGGAGGGGCGCCCTCCGCCGGACTCTCCGCAGAGGCGGTCTTTTTCTTGTAGCCCCGCTGATCCTCGGGCAGGAAGTTGGGGCACTCCGGGTTGATGCAGAAGGGCTTCTTGAACCCCCGGCCCGACTTCTTGAACAGGGTGTGGCCGCACTCGGGGCAGGTCTCCTTCACCGGCACGTCCCAGGTCATGAAGTCGCACCGCTTGGCCTCGTCCTTGCTGGAGTTGTTCTCGCAGCCGTAGTAGGCGTATCCCCGCTTGGAGGTCTTTTTGAGGATCTTGCCGCCGCACTTGGGGCACTTGCCGGGCATCTCGATGACGATGGGCTGGGTGTGGTCGCACTCCGGCCAGCCGGGGCAGGCCAGGAAGCGGCCGAACCGGCCGGACTTGTACACCAGATTGCGCCCGCACTTGGGGCAGATCACGTCGGACACCTCGTCGGGTACCTTGATGCGCTCGCCGTCCAGATCCGCCTCGGCCTTCTGGAGCTCCTGCTCAAAGTCGCCGTAGAAGTCGCCCAGCAGGCTCTTCCAGTCCACCTTGCCGGTCTCCACCTCGTCCAGCCGCTCCTCCATAGTGGCGGTGAAGGCGGTATCCACAATGTCGGTGAATTTGTCCTTCATCAGGCCGGTGACCACCTCCCCCAGGGGGGTGGGGCGGAGGTTCTTGCCCTCCTTCACCACATACTCCCGGTCCAGGATGGTGGAGATGGTGGGGGCGTAGGTGGAGGGGCGGCCGATGCCCTTCTCCTCCAGGGCCTTGATCAGCGTGGCCTCGGTGTAGCGGCTGGGGGGCTGGGTGAAGTGCTGGTCGGGCTTGAGGGCCTCCAGCTTCAGGGCCTCCCCCTCCTTCAGATCGGGCAGGGGGGACTGGAACGCCTCCTCCTCCTCGTCCTTCCCCTCCACGTACACGGCGGTGTAGCCGGAGAACTTGAGGGCCGAGTGGGTGGCCCGGAAGGTGTATCCCGCGGAGGTCACCTCGATGGACACGCTGTCGTACACGGCGGAGGCCATCTGGCAGGCCAGGAAGCGGCTCCAGATGAGCTTGTAGAGCTTATACTGCTCGGCGGTGAGGGACTTCTTGATGTCCTCCGGGGTCAGGTTCACGTTGGAGGGCCGGATGGCCTCGTGGGCGTCCTGGGCGCCGGATTTGGTCTTGTAGACCCGGGCCTTGCCGGGGTAGTAGTCCGCGCCGTAGCGGGCGAGGATGAAGTCCTTCGCGGCGGCGGTGGCCTCGTCGGACAGGCGGAGGGAGTCGGTACGCATATAGGTGATGAGACCCACGGTGCCCTCCCCCTCGATGTCCACGCCCTCATAGAGCTGCTGGGCGATGGACATGGTCCGCCGGGGCGTCATGTTGAGCTTGCGGCTGGCCTCCTGCTGGAGGGTGGAGGTGATGAAGGGGGGCGCGGGGTTGCGCTGCTTGTCCTGCCGCTTGACGCCGGTGACGGCGAAGGGGGCGTTCTTCACCGCCTCCATGACGGCGTTGACCTCCGCCTCGCTGTTCAGCTCCACCTTCTTCTCCCGGCCGTAGAAGCTGGCCTTGAACTGCCCCAGGTTGGGGGCGATGCGGGAGAGATCAGCGTCCAGGGACCAGTACTCCTGGGGGACGAAGGCCTTGATGTCGGCCTCCCGCTCGCACACCAGCCGGGTGGCCACCGACTGCACCCGCCCGGCGGACAGGCCCCGGCGGATCTTCTTCCACAGCAGGGGGGAGATCTGATAGCCCACGATGCGGTCCAGCACCCGGCGCGCCTGCTGGGCGTTCACCAGATCCATATCGATGGCCCGGGGGTGGGCGATGGAGTCGTTGACCACCTTCTTGGTGATCTCGTTGAAGGTCACCCGGTAGGTCTTGTCGTCCGGGATGCCCAGCATCTCCTTCAGGTGCCAGGAGATGGCCTCGCCCTCCCGGTCGGGGTCGGTGGCGAGGAACACTTTCTCGCTCTTCTTGGCGGATTTTTTCAGCTCGTCAATGACCTCTTCCTTGCCCTTGATGGGCTGGTAGTTCAGTTCAAAGCCGTGCTCCACGTCCACGCCCAGCTTGCTCTTGGGCAGGTCGCGCACGTGGCCCATGGAGGCCTTCACCTCATAGCCCGGGCCCAGATATTTGCCGATGGTCTTGGCCTTCGCCGGAGACTCGACGATCACCAAATTCGATTTTGCCACAGCATAGTACTCCTTACATACTTAGTCGTCAAAGCGGACGGCAGCGGTAAACCGCTTGCCGGGAAGCTCATTCAGATAGCCCTGAGCCTGCAGCAGGGTCAGGGCAGTGTTCACCCGCCGGGCGGGAATCTCGGTGCGGCCCACGATCTCGTCGGGCACCAGGGCGCGGCCGCTCAGCAGGGCGAAGATGGCCCGCTGTTCGTCCCCCATGGCCTCCAGCTCACTCCGGGGGCGCAGAGGGAGGGGATTCCTCTCCGCCGGACGGGGCACCGGCTCCGGCGCCGGCTCGGCCGCCGCCTCCAGCCGCGCCTCCGCCCCCTCCCGGGACAGCGAAGGGGCCTGCCGCACCTTATGGGGAAAGCGTGTCACATATTCCACCAGAATATCCTGGGCCGAGCGGATCAGCTTGGCCTCGCCCCGGGCGATCAGGCCATTGGTGCCCGCGCTCATGGGGGCGTCCGCCGGGCCGGGGACAGCGAACAC